>Ga0129308_1000034_pt1 | contig 273788 bp, 234 predicted proteins | sample L827metagenome_FD_94440 | JGI IMG/M metagenome (GOLD analysis project Ga0129308, IMG submission 94440) | Ring-tailed lemur group fecal microbial communities from Wisconsin, USA - L827 metagenome | ecosystem: Host-associated > Mammals > Digestive system > Large intestine > Fecal | place: USA... | reverse complement strand
TTGGTTATCCATCCAATAATTCCTAATTATCTACCCCAAATTATTACGGATAATACAGAATTATCCTGCATTTCTCCTAAATTATATCTTTTTCATATTTCCAACTCAACCAACCTAATGTTCTTACTCCAGGAACTTCTGTTCCTCTGTCTTTTTCTTTTATCCTCATCTGCAAACTTTTAATAAATCAGCAACTCCAGCTGCTCTGCATCTACCAAATTCCCGCTAAGCCATCCTTCGATATCCTGCTGCGGCAGATAAACCTTCACCCAATATCGCTCTCCATCATGACTCCATTCATATAAATATTTTATTTCGTCCTGCCCGGCGACGCCACCTATGATATCTCCATCCAAAGATGGATTTTGTCTGATGTTGGAACCTCTTTTTCCTCGTTCATTCAAAATAATAAAAATGTTTTCTTGCTCCTCCTGATCCACCTCTTCTGACAATACTTCTTCCCCAGACTCTTCCTTTTCAGTTTTTACAAATAAAGGCGGATAGCTTTCGTATCCTTTTGACAAAGCAAGTTCACATTCTTGAAAAAGTTCTTGAATATCTCCCTTTACTACCCCAAAAATTATTACACCTACCAATAAAATTGCAGCCCAAACTTTTATTCCCGGATGTTTCTTATTAGAGCCTAATAACGCATTGTTTCCCCACTCAATAATCCTATGATCCGCCTTGATCCCAAAGGAGCTCTTCTTGCAAAATAAATACAATAGTTCCGTGACTATTAATACCCAAAGTTTAACTAAAAGTTCTTTTATTCTTAGACTCCCTGCAATCTTTTTCATTATCTTCAAAAATACAATTATTACCCCTGCTGCCAAAACAGCTTCAACGCAAAAGCGAACCGGCCAGCTAACATTAAACCAATTATGCCAAAATCCATAGTAAACTTTCATCATATGTACTCATCATCTGATAAAGGATTCTCTAATATTTCTTCATTATCTGAAACATCTTCCTTTTCCTCTATCAACTGCTTCCCTTCTTCTTTTTGTACAATTTGTCTATCATTTAGTAATTCACTGACTTTTTCAAATGCATCCTCCTGTGTCAGCAAATCGTTTTTAAGTGCTACACTTAATTCTTGTAATTCGCTTGTTCTATTTTCCATAATATAATGATACAATTCTTCACCATTTTTATCGCCCTGAATATAGCTTTCAACAATTGGTCCCAGCACTCCAAAGTTCTGCATTAACATTGCCATTCTTTCGATCTTCTTCTCATACAGCTTATCTTCGCTCCCCATAAACCGTATATCCTGCTCATGTTGAGCCACTTTTTCATCTGTTTGATACTTATATGTCTTAACGCCAACGGTTTTCTGTTTTTTAGCTTGAATAATTTTCTTTGCGTCTTCATCAGGTTCAACACTAACATCTACCATTCGAATTTTCAGACTTTCCAATAAAGCAAACTGCTTTTCCAGTTTCTCTTCTAAATAATTTTCCAACTCCAAACTGCTTTTCATTCCCCAACGACCATTATTTTCTTTTAAAAGCTTTTTGATCGTCTGCTTTATCTTTTCTTCCCCTTCTGCCCCATCTTCAAAATAGTATTTTCTTGCATCCTGTATTGAGTAGCTTATCTTTACATTAACCTCAAAATGAAATTCATTCTCATCCATTGCTATTTTATGTTTCTGCTCGATTGATCTGGGCAGCAGCGATAAGACTACTTTTTTATTAAATTTTGCATGTCTGATTTCTGATGAACGAACGCTTTGGACACTATTGATAATTATGCTCCTTCCATTTTCAATTCTAAATAACAAAATGCACTCATTATCATTAGCAACCGGTACCCTGTCCAAAATTCTAAAGCAAAAATCTTCTTCACTAATTATAAACTCTTTCATTTTTTTTCCTCACATTCTTCCGTATTTTAGCCAATATATCCTCCTGAATACTATCAGCTGCTTCTGTACCTATTATCTTTCTTATAAATTTTCTCATTTCATCATCATTTTTTTGCATTCGGGAATAATACTCTCCCAAGATGATATAAAATGTTGTACGATAATCCCAACACCTCCACACATTCTGCCACAAAAAGCAAATTTCCCTGCTAATTGCTTGATCTGAAAAACAAAGCTTTACGAAAATTGCATCTTCTCCCTCCTTATAACGCATCAACCAAATATCCGCTGCAAACAATCTTATAAACGTCTCTACAATATTTTGTTTTCGCTTAATTGATGTGTTTTTATTGATTTTTCTACACATCCACTCAATTAGAATACGATAAAATCCTACCTTTCTCATTCCACATGCAAAAAAATCATATATGTATTCAAGATAACTATTTTCGTTCTCTTCCTCTATACCTTCCAGCACTTTTTGCATATACTTATAGATGGCTTTTTCCATAATGCCGCTTTTTTCATCTATTGCCACACATACCAGCAAGTTAGTAAGAAGATAATGAATTTCATTGCGATCATTCCATTTGTGCAGCATATTAATTACATTTTCTTTATACTCCTTAAAATTATAAAGAGATATGAACACTTGTGCTGCTATCATATCATTTGAAAAAGACGGTTCTTGAAAAATCAACTTAAGCATATCATCCATGAAATAGTGATAATCCATACAAGCCAGTTCGCCCATGACCTGTACCGCACATTTCGACATAAGAATCCTACTGCCTAATGCATAGTGTTTCAACCATTCAACAATCTTTCCTCTTAATTGTGGAAACTCCTGCCATACAATTTTTAAAATTCTGGAACGATAGCTTTCCTCCTTCATCTGAATAATATTAGTTTTTACCATGCCGGCATCTGTATTTAATACTCCCTCGCACTTAACTGCACCAAGTTCTTCTAATCTTTTAGCAGGGACGACTCTTTGATCTTCCTTATTTTCAAATGTCCACAAATCATATAAATGATTTGCAGCTTCCCCAATCCATGAATATAAGCTCTTTTCAAACACCGCACACACAAACAGAAATGTCATAATATACTTTTCATAATTTTCATAAATCCAATCTATCAAAACTTCTTCGTCCGCTGCAATATCCTTCTCTGTTTCCTCCTTATCTTTTGAGGCCATATGTTGATTAAAAGAAACATTATCAAACATCGCTCTGTCCCCGGCAATCACTCCATGATTGTTTTCTATCCGATATTGAATAATGATATTTCTATTGTCTTCCTTACTTTCAATATCATTTAGAATTTCTTTCACACTTTGTATATGCCTTTCTTCTATATCTTCGGTTTTCTTTTTTTCATTTTGCTTTTTTTCAACGTTTTCTTTGTCCAAACAATCTGCATCTTGCTTATTATTTATTGTTTCAGAATCTTTAACTTTTTCAGTTTCCATATCTTCCTCATTTCCTAAAAATGTATATTTCCAAAATGCGCATTATCACCTGTTATAATTCCATAATTATTATTGATTGTTACAGATGATTTACCTTGCTCACCAACATCTGCTTCAGCATCATCTTCCTTTAAAAATTTTCTTAATCTTTCCGTTGCAATTGCCGCAATTTCATCCTCATACATCTTTGTGCCATCCAAATAAACAAGTTCTTTAAGTTCTTTTCCAATGTCTTTGTCCGTATAATTTACAATTAACAATCGTTTTCTCTGCTCCCTCGTATCTTGCAGCGACACTCTCTTTTCCAAAGCAGTCCATTCACTTGCAAGATAATTATCTGAAATCAGCAAAATCTTCATTAATGACTCATTTTTATATATTTCATATAATTTTTGATGCAGTTTTTCTGAAAGAAGCTCCTCCTGCTCCAAGGGTGCGTAAAAAACCCTCCATCCATCAGCCTTAAGATAATCTGCCAGTTTTGACGCTGTACCCTCGATCTCACTTTTATATGAAATAGCTATATCATATTTACGTCCCATAGATATTGTTCCTCCGTTAAAACCAAATAATTTATGATTAAAAAAGTCCTATGCACATTATAAATTCAGCATAAGACTTAGTATATATTACTTGCGGTGTGTGACATGTTTTTGCGATAAACGTCATATTACTACACCGTTTGACAATAAATTATCATTTTACTCTCGAAATATACTCTACGTATAGCGCTTCTACCCTCTTTCGTTCCCTTGTTGATATTGTAATTTTCTCCCCATCGTCCAGAATAACCTCATCACACTTTAGCATATTTATATGTTCAGCATTCACAATCCGCTGTCTGCTTACCCTAATGAAATCATTTTCCAATAAAAAATGCATATTCTTTAAAGTCATCCTTATAATATACTTTTCATACCTCACCGTAGTAATACCAATATCATCTCCCAATGCTTCAATATACAAAATATCTTTTAACAGGACATAAAAGTATCTTCCATCGCTCTCTAATGCAATACCATGTCTTTCTCTGTTTTCTTTAACTGCACTGATTACTGCTTCCTGTATTTCTTCTACAGAATCTGATATATATAAATACCTAAAAGGCTGCACCTTGTATGCTTCCTTTATGTATGTTCCATCCTCAGCAATAAGAATAATTCTGCTGTCTGCATGTTTTCTTTTCAATTTTCTCACAATTTGCAGTTCTTCCTCAATTGTTCCTCTTAGTACATAAAAAATAATATCAACTCCTGATTGTCCTTCCAGAAGTTGATCTGCCCTTGTAATGACATCTGTTATTAGCGGGATTTTATTTGCTTTTGCTATTGACTGAAGCTTTTCTGTCAAAAAACACCCTGCATCCCTTCCTACATCATATACAACGATTTTTATTTTCATATTTCTAAGATCCAAGATTTTTCGTCCACGCAAACGCCTACATCTAATTACAGTATTGGTACGCATCCTTACCTTTCTTCCACCTTATATAGTTTTCTTTTCATTTTGACATTTGTACCAATACTTTTCACAAAAAAATCTTCAATTATAGTTTTATGAAACTAAACTTTAATTATCTGTACCAAAAGTTCCCTTTTCTTGAACTTTTTAATAATTAAGTATCATTTTTCGACATTTTAATCTCATTTTCTTCTTTTAAGGCATTAATAGCTTATGATTAAAAAAACATTGCTTGAGGGATGATTATGGAATATTTAATGAAAAAAATTCAAACGGAATATACCTTTTCAGATTATCAGATTAAATTAATACGCTACTGTATTACAGCACTTTTCTATGATATCAGCAAATTAATTATTTTCTGTGTTTATTTTTATATGACAGGGAAATTTCAGCATTTTCTCTTTGCTTTGATACCAATGCTTCTTTTACGAACAAAAACCGGAGGAATTCATTTTTCCCAATACTGGTCTTGTTTATTGTTTACTTTTGCTTACCTTTACACTGCTGTTAACATACTTCCCAATTTGATTACAATTCATCCTTTGGGAATTTACATTGTGCTGCTTTTGTGTGCAATGCTTGATTACGCAATAGGTCCCAACTCTCTGACGAGAACACTGAAAAACGGAGAAGACTTTTTAAAAAGAGCTAAGCTACAAGCATTTCAGCTCATCCTAATTCTTGCTCTTCTGTTTTTCATTTTCTCAAGTAACGAATATCTGCTTGTTAGTTTTTGGACTGTAGTACTTCATACTGTTCAATTAGCTATAACTAAAATCATAAAGGAGGTAAAAAATCATGAAAAGCTGGATTAAGAATTCCCTTTACAGCATTTGCTGCGGCTGCATGGCTCTTTCATTCTTTTTTGTATCATCAGGCGTCAGCATGATTTTTTTCGGAGAACCTGAATTTCCTTCCGAAAATTAACAGCAAGAAGGGCAGAAATTTTATATTTTCAATTTCTGCCCCTTTTGTAACGGCAGTATGATATTGAAATTAAGATAATTCCTGCCATCATACGGTTCGTTAGAACAAATAATTTCACCACTTTTTATATTTACCAAATGTTTCAATTTATATAAACCTATACCTCTTCCTTTTCCTTTACTGCTAATATCTTTCTCCCAAAATTTTTCCATCTCACCAATACTTAAAACATCACTCACATTAGCAACTGTAATGCTAATCCTGTCCTTCCCCTGTTCAACAAGAATTTTAATTTCTCTTTCCTTTTTTGTACTGTTGCACAATGCCTCTATTGCATTATCAAGTAAAATCCCTAATATCTCAACCAGTTCATATTCTGAAACTGTATCACATTCTTTCAAATTAATTTTATGTCTAATTCTGATTTCCTTTGCTTCAGCTTCCTGCATTCTGCAAAACAAAAAGCCAGCTATCAAAGGATTCTCAACATTTAATAACACCTTGGAAACCGCATTTTTCTCAACAATACTATCACAATAGTTTCTCAATCTAACAATTAGTTCCTCATGATCATCAATTATAAAAGACATTCCTTTGATTGCGGATATATGATTTTTCAAATCATGTTGTCTTTCTCTTATCAAAGTAATTAATTCATCATACGCACTGTAATATAGCTCATTCATTTCTAATTCAGCTTTTTTCTTTTCTGCATCGCCCCTGGACTTTTGCCATTCATTTACTGTTAAGAAGAAAAGCAGAAAAAAGAATAGCATTTGCACATAATTTTCACCTGACAATTCATTTAAACGATTCATCAAATATATTCGCCATCCCAAAGCTATCAACACAAATATTACTATTCCTGTTACTAACTTGTTTTTTCGAATGAAAAATTCAGAAATTTCTTTTAATTTACATTTTTCTCCCAAGAGCAGTACAATTGCAACACATCCGGCATTGATTGATAGATCATATATTGAACTGGCTCCATATTTCAAAATAAACAAATAAAACAACGGCAAGTACAGTATCAATTGCAATGCACCAACTATTACAACAGCAAGAAAACTGTTAATCAACGCACACTTTGTTCCTGCTTTGTACCGTAAAATTCCATATACAAACAATCCTATATAAGAAAAAGCAGCTAAATATCCCGGAAACCCATATTCATTGATCCCCGTAAACAGAAAAACATCCAAAATAATCAGAACTACCGCATAAATATCAAATTTTAGTTTCCTGCCATATAAGGCAGACATGCACAATAATACTGCGAAAATTTCCGCAAGCTGCACCAAATTTCTAATCATCACATATATCCTTCATAAATCTCTTCTTAAACGAAACTCCTATATCAATCTGCCCGTAACCGTTTTTCAGCTTAATGTATCTGCTAATCGGGTCAACACTGTCAATATAATCCTTGTTAACAATCACACTTCTGCTGCACTGCGAAAGTTTGTCGGACATTATCTCCTCAAGAATTATTTTGCAGGGCTTATATTGCAATTCCAATATTCCATCCGTAAGGTAAACCTTTTGTCCTAACCGGGTATTTTCTATGTATATCACCTCAGAAATATCTCTCTTGTAAAGGATGCCGTCCTTGCGAAAATACACCGCCTGAGATTTATTTTCTATCTGCGGGAACCTTAACGCCTCCAAAATAACTTTGGACGCTTTCTCCAAATCAAAGGGCTTTTCCAAGTAATAATAGCAATGAACATCACTATACGCATATAACTTGGAATCCTCAATGGCTGTAACAAAAATAATGGGCGTATACTTATATTTTTCAATGCTGCGAATTTGATTTGCAAAGTTCATTCCAGAAACGTCTCCCGGATTTAACGGGTTTAAGACAATATCTATCAGAAAAAGAGAAATATTATTTTTCATTGCAATTAAATACGCCTCGTCCTCATTGGCGGCTGCTTTAATTATAGATTGATCGTCCACAGACCTTACAACCTTCTCCAAAATTTCAACACTGGTCTCATTATCCTCCACAATCAGTATCGTTTTCATACTAAACTCCCATTACATAACATAAATTAAGCGCACTAACTTCGAATTGTTTTAGTACGCTCTTAATTACATATTCTATATTTCCTTATTTCCCGGAATAAAACCGTCATCCTCATACAAATCATATATGGAAACTCTAAGTGCCTTTGCTATCGCCCGTAATTCGTAATCTGTTACTGTTCTTTCGTGGTTCTCTATTCTTGAAATGGAACCTCTGCAAATATATATTGCATATGTCTCCAGCCTCGCCGCCAAATCCTTCTGGCTCAGCTTCTGTTCCAGTCTGTACTTCTTCACCTTATCGCCCACGACGTTCTGAACAATATAATCTACTACTCGTGCCATAACATTTCTCCATTGAGATTTACACTGACACAAATATTTTATTATATTCTTTTTTGTTTTATGTCCTGTTTCGAGACACGGCATGAATAATTTGCCGCCTAAACCACAAATATTTTGATTATCCGAAAACAAAAATATCTCCAGCCCTCAAAATGACTGAAGATATTTTTCCATTCTATATTATTCTTACGCCTCCGCCTGACTTTTTCACAGATATACCGTCATATTATGGGTCATCAATGTCATATCCTGGGGATTTTCCGAAGGAAGGAAGGCCGAAAGCTGGGTGAGCTTCATAGTATCCTCTGAACAAAGTGAAATAGTTGCACTGGACCGGACGTCCGCCGCCTCCTCCGCCTCATCCACTTTCGGCATTTCCTGCGGCTCCACAATAAAGCTTAATGTATTGGGAAGCTGCTTTGGGCTGCTTTGTAAGGTAAGCCTGTCAAAATTTACCGGTCTTAGAGCTCCTTTCGCATGAAAGAGCGCATTATATTCTCCCTCGGAAAGCAGATTTTCCTCAGGCACCAGAATATCTTCCGTCAGCACCCCTTCCTGTATTACCGACTTTATAACCTTGCAGTCCCGATATACTGCCTTTTCAATTACGGCAGGCCCTTCTTCCGTGAAGGTTTTCGTGGTGCTGACTGCTGTTTTTTCCTCATAGTTGACCAGCCAGCTTCCTTCCGTCACTACAGATTGCACGGCTCCGCTCCTGCAGCAATCGGTTTTGGTTCGGTAGGTATAACGCAAAACCGGGCTCTGTTCAATACATGTTCTTAAATTTTCCAAATTCATTTTTAGTGATACCTCCCTTTCCATCATGCTTTTGTTGCTGAGACGGAAGCTCCCGTCGCCGCTCCCGTTGCTGCTCCTGTTGCCACCCCTGCTGCCGCTCCCAAAGCAGCCTCTGCCGCAATTGCCGCTGCCGCCGCTGCTGCACCGGCGGAGGCAATGCCACAGGTTACCGCACAGGCTGCAATACAGGATAAGCAGGATGCACAGGCTGCGCAGGCTGTACAGGGACAGCCGCCATCCACCACTGCACTTGACGTTTCATCCGGTTCAAATTTCAGTTTCTGCATCGTAATTCCTCCTATTTTCATATTCCCTATAGTTACCTTATTTCTCCGACTGATAGGAGCAGTACATATCAGGATCCATATACCTACACACACTGCACCCGTAAAACAAACTGCATTTCTTGCACTTTTCATGTTGCACCGGCTTACACCAGCAGTCCTCAATCAGCCTTCTATACACGTCCTGAAAGCGTTCTCTTTGCAGGTTTCCTATCACCCTTTCCGTGCTCTGGTAGCAGGCAGCCACGTCCCCGCCTGAAAGTATGTACATCTTTCCCCTCAGGCAATTATTTCCATCCCTCTTTCCATAAAATTCTTTCAGATTACAAGGCCGAATAGCTTTTTCTCCCAGCAACTGGTCATAAGCGTGCACATCTATAATTCGGTTGTGTGTGCTTTTAAGAAGCTTATCCCTCAGACCGCTCATTTTCTCATTTAAGATCATAACGGCATCCTTCCGCCTATTCCCAATTCTTATGCAGTCCTCCCATGTTGTAAAATCACATACATAAACCAGCACGGACACATCCTCGGGTATTTGGGAAAGGGTCTGTTCCCTATAATGGTTCAGCACCACCGAACAGGACAGCCCAAACTCCCTGCAGAGCATAATCATCTCTCCCAGCCTTTCATATCCGCACAGATCACCACCCGTCAAAATAACATTTCCCACATGCAGCTTAGAAAGCAGGTTTAAGATCTCTTTCCATTCCTCCACAGTAAGCTCCTTTGCCCCGGCTTTGACGGTGCGGCAGGGCGTACAAAACATTTCTCTGCAATGCATCTCTCCACAGCTGCATCTGTTAGTCAGCTGTAAAAACACTGTTTCCAGCTGAAAGGACATTAAATCCCGGCGTAAAAGCATTAAACTGTTATAAGGGCGCAGTTTATCGATAAAAACCTTTTTTTCGGAGAAAAATCCCCAGCCCATCTCCTCAAGCTGCTCTAAAAACGCCTCTCTTCGGCATTCTTCACCTTTTTCCGCCTGTAAGAGTACCTGAACCTCCTCATTAGTCAGTCTGACCATTTCCTCCTTCAGGAGATGATAAATTGCGCTTTCCTGATCTCCCTTTACCAAACAACATTCACCATATAATTGAAAAAACATGATTCCTCCGTCAGCAATGATCCCCTGCAATACTGTTTAGCTTCATGTAGCAGGCATGGATTGCCTTTTCCATTTGTTTCGGCCCGGCTTCCATCAGGTCTGCATAATCCTTTAGCTGACTGCAGATATAAGCTCTTCGCCCTTCGCAATATCCTTCCGGCAGCCTTATCTCATTTCCCGCAGAGGCTCTTGCAAGACAGATTCCGCACATTCGCCCTACGCTGCATTCCCTGCACTTTTCAGAAAAGCTGTTAAATGCATTGACATATTTTGCAATGCTTTCATAATCCAGTCCGGTTTCCACATTTCCTATAGGAAATTGAGGGCTTATCCGCTCACACATATGATAAACTCCGTTTACCGTCACATAGACCTTTTCTCCAGGTATACAGGAGCCTGTACAGGGCATAAAATATGGCCGTCCTTCCTCCAAAAGCGAATGAAAGCACATCTCCACATAGCCTGCCCCAAACAAGGCAAAGAGAAAGCTGTGGTCTGACAGCAAGATTCCCTCCTTCTGCGCCAGTGAAAAATACTTTTTCTTCAGCTTCTCCATCCTGTGAAAAAACAGCGCCTTGTCCTCCTTTGTAAAGCTCCGGTAATAATCGGTTTCCGCATCGTTAATCATATTCAGCATGACAACAAAGAAATGATTTTGGGTGAAAAACTCCTCCACAGCCTCTAAGTCCGTTTGAAAGTCCATGCAGACACTCAATCCGATCTTGCCGTAGTCTGGATACTGCTCTCTGAAACGGCAAAGGTTTGCATAAACCTGCCCAAAGCTTCCCTGTCCGTCCGCTCTTTTTCTGTTTCTGTCATGGTTTTCCTCATCTCCATCCAGACTGACAATAACAGCAAAATTATGCTCCGTCAAAAACCGGGCTGCTTCCTCTGTCAGCAGCAATCCATTGGTCGTAACATTATAATTAACCCGAAGCTGCGGATAGCTTTTTTTAACGTATTCCACAATTTCCTGAATCAACTGAAAATTAAGCAGCGGCTCTCCCCCGTAAAAACTGATGGCCGGTTCCCGAAGGGGATTATGCAGGCTTGTCCTTTCATAACTGGCAAAATACTGATCAACTGCCTTGAATGCAGTTTCCTTCGGCATATTCCTACAGCCATGCTCCCTGGTGTTTTCATAATGGCTGCTGTAGATACAGTATTCACACCGCAGGTTGCACTTTTCGGTCACCTCCAGCAAAAGCTGGCGGCATCCGTTTTGAGCCAAATATCTTTCTATGTCTGCTTTTTCCGCCTTTACCTGTCCCTGAAATACTTTATCCTGCACCGGGAAAACATGCCCCGATGCGGGATAAATAAAGCCGCTTGCATCATTATAAAAGTATTGATTTCCTGCTGATGAGGTAAACTTCAGCTTTTCCATATCACCTACCTGCCTCCTGCCAGCATAAACCGCAGATCCTGTATAAGATTTTGGTCTCTTCCTCCGCTAAGCTCTACTGCCCGCTTCATCGTTTCCATCCCCTCCGCCTTTTTCCCCAGCCGGTACAGGGCCATTGCATAGCCTCCCAGCGCATAGCTGTCACGCTCATTCTGCGCCAGAGCCCTTTCATTATCCTTAAGACACAGCTCATAATTTCCGCACATAAATTCACAGTATCCTTTTTCCTTAAGGGCATTTACATGCTTCGGCTCTAACCTGAGCACCTGCTTAAGCGCATACGCCGCCTCCTGATATTCTCCCTGACGCATCAGTGAATCGGCCATTTGGAATAAAGCCTCTGCCTCCTCGCATACTTCATATTTTTCTTCCATTTCCTTTAACGCAAGATGATAGGCACAATACTGATTTTCGGAGTAAATGTCACCATTCATGGTCAGTCTGGTGTTGGGGCATCCTCCCAGACATTTGCCTCCATAAATACAGGTTTTACATGCTCCTGAAAGCTGATCCTTTGTCATTTTTCTGCGCCAGAGAAAGCTCCCCTCATCCTCCCATATTTTACGAAGCGGACGTTTTCTTATATTTCCTTCAATATATTCTCCTGAACGGATTGAAGTACACCCCAGAATATCTCCGTTCTGCAAAATACCGAAGCCGCGGATACCTGCATTACAGCCGTCCCATATGGAAACCATATTGCTCCTGTAGGATATTCGTTTGATCTCAAGCTCCTTTTTAGTATAGTACCCGATACAATCAGCCGGAAAAATTCCTATTCTTCCTTCTTTAGCCGTATCATAGCAAAAATCAATAATATCTCTTATCTGTTCCGGCTCCAATATCCAGTCAGGACGTTCCTTCATATTTCCCATAGGCAGCCCAAGCTGAACCTGCCAGCTCTTTACCCCCATACCGATCAACTCTTCCTTTAGCTCTTTCAGAACATGTATGTTCTGTTTGGTAATGGTTGTTACTGCCCCGGTCTGTATGCCAAGCTCTTTCATGGTTAAAAAAGCCTTTTTGGCATGCTCAAAGGCGCCCTTACGCCGGATCTTATCATGAATTTCAGGCGTTCCGTCAATGCTGATGGCAACGGTGGAGATACCACTCTCTTTTAATTTCCGCGCCATTTCACGCTCTAAGAGCCAGCCGTTGGTAATAATATTTACGGCAACTCCTCTGTCGGAAAGCCTTTTCACCAACAATGGAATATCCCTTCTTGTCAGCGGTTCTCCCCCTGAAAGTGTAATCCATCTAAGCCCCAGCTCTGCGATCTGATCACATAAGTCCAGGGCTTCTTCCGTATTCAGCTCATCCTTCAGGGGCTCTGCACAGGAGGAACCACAATGGCCGCAACGCATGTTGCAGCCCATTGTTACCTCCCAGACACAGGTAATCGGTTGGTATTTCATATCCTTATCCTCCTTAGCAGCAGCCGGGATAACCATATTTCATGGATGCATCCTGCATTCCGCAGGGGTAGCCATACTTCATGGATGCATCCTGCATTCCGCAGGGGTAGCCATACTTCATAGACGCATCCTGTACTCCGCAGGGATAACCATATTTCATAGACGCATCCTGCATTCCGCAGGGATAACCGTACTTCATAGTCGCATCCTGCGTATAAACCATTCCATAGGGAATTTGTGCATTATCAGCACCCAGTCCGCGTACAAAGCCATAAGGCAAAGCGGCTTTTGAGGCGTCACACACAAACCCGTATAGCGCATTAGCGTTGAGATTGTCGCTGTATGCAACAAATTCCTCGGAGCTGCCGGGAATACTTGTTACATTTACCCGATACTCTGATTTCGTATCAGTAAAATCCATATGGCTTGCCAATACAAATACAATTTCCGCTTTTACCTCTTCTGTAGAAGATACGCCAAAATGGAATTTCTGTATTACGGGAGCCACGCCGGGAGCCGTAGGTATACGCTCTGTTTCCACCAGCATAATTCCTTTAGGGAGCTCTGACAGACACCAGCCATAAAGAGTTGACCCCAGCATGGACTGCAGCTCAATTGTAAACATCTTTCCCTGTAAAACCACCATTTCCTTGTTCATTTTTCTTCCTCCGCTTTAATTCCTGACCGTTCGTATTTTAGTTCATATCTCCACTAGATACCAAACGAGTCAACATTTATTCGTTACGTTTTGAATTATATCACATCTTCTTTTTATCAGGCGTAAATGGCATCTAGAGGCGTCTTTTTGGCAATAAAAATGTTGCAAAAAAAAACAAAAAATTGTATTCTGTTACAATAAGTGATAAACCTTTTATTATCAGATCAGTGCAGGAGTGACAAATGAAAATTGCGGTTATAGACGATGCAGACGAAGACAGAGCTGTAATTACCGGACTGATCCGGCAGTATTTTCAGGAAAACTACCCTTTTGAGCCGGTTATCATTGAACAATTTGATAGCGGAGAACAATTTATTGACTGTTTTTCAGAAGGCTCTTACGGATTGATTTTTATAGATTATTTTTTAAATCAAATGAACGGCCTGGATACAGCCAGAGGCATCCGTCAGAAAGATCCTTCCGTCTTTTTAATATTCATTACCATAAGCAGAGACTTTGCCATTGACTGCTATAAGGTTCACGCTTCCGATTATCTCGTCAAGCCATTAACCTATAAACAGCTTTCTGAAGCTTTATCACTGATTAATTTAACCTTGCTGCAAAGCAGGCAATATATCCTGGTAACCTGTGGTCGCGAACAGATAAGGATTCTTCTTAAGGATATTATTTATTGTGATGCTTCCGGCCATTATGTGCAGATTCATACTCAAAGCTCCTCCATCCTGCGTTCAAGAATTTCTTTTGCAGAATTTGTCAGGAAGCTGGAGCCTTATCCTCAATTTTTGCTGTGTTACCGCGGCTGCCTGGTTAACATGGATCAGATCATCCGCATTGAAAATATGGATTTTTTGATGAATGGTGGCGATCATATTCCCATGCGCCAGAAAGAACATACAAGACTGATGAAAGCCTATTATAATTATATTTTTTCAATATCCAGGAGCTGCAAATGATAGAACTGCCGGACGCCTTAAAAATTTTCTTATACACCTTTTTAGATCTTATTCCCTGCCTTATTCTGGCATTGCTCCCCTTTCGGAAGCTTCTGAGGTTTTCCCCAAAAAAGACCTTTTTATTTGTTTTTCCGCTCTTTTTAATGGTCTTTTTAAGCAGACTGCTGACTTTTAAGGGAAGTTCCATTGCAAGGCTTTTTACGGTTTTATGGATCGGCTTGTACCTTATCCTTTATGTGATCACCATTAAAGCCCCTATTTACAAGCTTCTGTTTGTCCTTTTAACGATTTTAAACTATGGCAGCTTTAAGGCTATCATAGTCCTCTGGCTTCTTCGCTGCTTATCGGTTGGCTCCGTTCAGCGATATTCTCTTTTTTCAAGCCTGCTTTTGCTTATAGTTTATCTATTCAGCTGGCCGCCTATGTACTATATGATGAAGCATCAGTTAAGGCCTTTAATTGATATGCCCGATGAACGCCGGTATTGGCATTTTCTCTGGTTGATACCTGCTACCTTCTGCCTCTCCTATTATTACAATCTGTTCACCAACGGGGGAACAGCCGCCTTTTCTGCCCAAAGCGGCAATGTACTTTTTGCCATACTTTTTAATCTGGGAGCGCTTTTTGTCACTTATCTGATGCTGAAGCTTTTGGAGGAATGCAACACCAAACTGCTTTTGGAGCAGGAAAACTACTATCTCAATATGCAGTCTGTTCAGTATGACAGCTTAAAGCTCCGGATGGAGGAGGCGCGCCGTGCCAGACATGATCTTCGTCAGAACCTGTCCGTCATTCAGTCCTGTCTGCAAAAGAAAGAATATCAAAAACTTGCTGATTACATTCACGAATACATACAGACTCTGCCGCCAGATTCACCCATTATGTACTGTGAGGATTATGCACTCAATGCACTGCTGGTCTACTATGAGAACACGGCCAGGAACTACCGCATTCAATTTAAGGCGGATATCAGGTATCCGGCAGAATGTGGCATTTGCTCCCCGGATGCGGTAATATTATTTGGAAATCTTCTGGAAAATGCCGTCGAAGCCTGCACCAGATCAAAAAACGATGCGCCTTTTATTTCTCTTTGCACCAAAAGCATACACAATATGATTGTAATCACCATGGACAACACCTGCAGCTTTTCCACTCTCCAATGCAGCGACGGGCTGCTTTCTTCCAAATCCCCCCGTATGGGGATAGGCACCGTTTCTATCCGCAGAATTGCAGAAAAATACCATGGCACTGCACAGTTTAGACAGGAAAACGGGGTGTTCTACAGCTCTGTACTGTTAAATCCGGATACTTCATCAAAGCACAATTAAATAACAATTCAAAAACAGGAGGAAAATTATGACAACAACTTTACAAAAAGGAGATATTCTTTTATTCTTTGCAGGAGACAGCTGGCTGAGTAAATCCATATCCTATCTTACCAACTCAGAGGTGACTCATGCTGCTATGGTATATTCCGAAGATTCTATTGTGGAAATCCTTGCTGATGGCGTCCAGCTCAATAAAATTGAGCTTAAAGAGGGAAAAAAGGCATACCTTATGCGCCATGATCCCGCACTTGATTTTGAACCCCTGAAAAAGTCCGCGGACGCCTATTTAAATTCCAAGGTTCTCTATGACTTTCCGGGCCTTTATCTTCTGGGCGGGCTGCTAATCTATAACAAGCTTGTTCCCACCCCCCGCATTTTAAAGTACACAAAGCTTATTTTGGAGGCAGACATTCTCCTTCTGGATAAATTCATCCAGCAAAAGCTTCTGCACCATCCTGAAAAAACTATGGTCTGTTCACAGCTGATTTATCAAATTTTCTATGACTGCGGAGGCGATTACCGAATTCCCATAATAGGAGGCTGCCTTTCTGCTAACGAAATCACAAACAGCCGCCCTGACGCAGTGCGGCTGATAGATATGCTTGATGAGAATCATAGCTATGAAGTTCCTGCAATATCTCCCCTGAAAACTGAAAATGAAAATGTCACCTCCCCCGCTTTCACGGAAAACATTGCCAGAGGGCTTTATCTTGCCTTGACGGAGGCGGATGCTTCACCGATATCAAATCCCGATACGCTGTCGGCATCCCCAGAGCTTGACTGCGTCCTTTCCCTTGCCGGACAGTTCCTTGCTAAACTAAAGCTCCTTCTTCGCCAAATTGATTCCAATCTGCCCTTAGATGCCATGTTCGTCACTCCGGGTGATATGGCCTATCATGCTCCCAGTCTGAAACGGATAGATACCGTGTATATAGAAAGAATTTAGAAAAGAACCGGGGATGAATTACCTTAATGCAATCACCACAAATTCATCCTCTTCTTTTTTGCTCATCATGCCCCCGGTAAGTTCAGATGCAACGCTTTCCCTGTACTCACCCGACTCCAGCATAGCCTGAACAAATTCAGCCTTAATGCACAGATACTCCGAGCCGTAGTAGGTTTCTTTCAGTTCCTCAAACTCATCCTCAGGCGTGATCGTGCCCTCCACCACATCCGGGCGGTAGAAGGTGGAGCGGAAATCGATATCGTTGAAAATCACCACCGACCTTTCCGGTATCTCCGCATAAGCCTTCTCCCATTGCTGTTCTAAGGACTTATAATAACTATTGGAACTGTCCATTCCTCCATTTTCAAAGATCGACAGCATGGCAACAACCACAATTGTGGTCACCACTCCTGCAAAATAACCAAAACCCGTTTTCCCCTTCAGGTAAGGAAGAACCAATCCGATCACTCCGATGCAAAGCAAAAAGGTGCCCGGCACAAAGAAACGGAAGTAAAAACTGTCCATGGAGGAAACATAACGAATACCGATAAAAATTACATAATACAGAACAGCCATGGTAATCATGACGGACTCCCTGCTAAAATGCCTGCAGGTTTTAAAGATCAGCAGCCCCAGTCCTGCCAGGATAGCTATCACGATAAACACCTTTAAATTGTACGGGAGGTTCTCTATCAGCTCCGGAACCTGCAATGAAAAAATGTTGAAAAATTCCGTCAGCAGGCTTTCTATCAGGTCATCCGTCAGCTTTCCGTAATCGTCCCACCACATGGTCCGGCTTACACCGGATGCCATGCCGTTCATCAGCTTATTCATCAGCAAATATCCCATGCTGATACAGCCGGATACAAATGCGGTAATTGTCAGTCCTGCTGCCTTGGCAAAATAGCTTCTTTCGCCCCTTTTCCTGTAAGCAATAAACAGGGCCAGAATATACACCCCCGTAACAATCCACACAAATATTCCATAATATCTTGTCAAAAAGCAGAGAACTCCCATCAAACCAAGCCCAATATACCACTTACATGCCGGTTTATCCTCCTTTAAAATTCTTGCAAGAATAAGCCCAAAGCATAAGAGAAAGAGCATAAAAGGGATCTCGCTCCATGTATAATAGCTAATATTCAAATACCCTATATTGGTAAGGCACAATCCATACAGCCACGCATCCCTGCCAAAGCATTTGCGCAGCACAATCAAAATCAATCCGGCTATGACCATAGCTGTAATTTTGGAAGCAAGATACGCTCCCGTACCCGTCACTGCCATCACCCCGGCAATCAAAGCAGGATAAATAATGGGCCAGTTGGCAAACCATGTATCATATCCTGCAAGCCCGTCATAGGAAAATCCGTTGCCTGCTAGTAAGTTAACGGCTTCCCTCAGATATCCGGCAGAATCCGCCGAAATATAAGCACCCTTTAAATAAGCTCTGGAATAAATACTGATGCAGATACAGGCAAACAGCAGAAACAAAAATACATCGCTTCCGTACTTTCGGATTAATGTTCCGAGTGAAAGTCTGTTCCATGCCCCAAGCACATTTTTCGTTCCTGCCCAAATGCAGATTAAGCTGATAACCACAAGCAAAATACTGAAAGGAATGGAATAATAAAAGACATCTCCATAGGTAACTGCTTCAGGCTCCACCCGGTTGATTCCCAGAGAAATTCCGCACTCTAGCACTTCCCCATTCTTTACCACACGTTCCGTAAAAGGAAGCATTTCTCCCTGCCCCTGAGGAACCTGCATAAAATAGGGCTCACTTCCGTCCGCAAGAATAGACAGCCGGTATTCTTGCCCTGCCGTAAAGGTAAGATCCCCGGAAACTGTAACCCATTTTCCCGGGGTAACAGTCTCCACAGGAACAACCTGATTCAGCAAAATTTGTGAGTCCGAATCGCTTACCGTAAACCGCAATGTTCCGCTGCTCTCCTCGGATATATTCACCAGCAGAACCTGAAATCCGCTGATGGAACAGTCTTCCTTTGCCGAAAGAGATACCTCCAGAGGAACCCCTTTTTCACATTCCACATACACCGGATCAGGATTGATTCCCGGCAAAATTTCCGTAGTTTTCAGCCCGTTTTGCGCCGTGTGCGTCAGCACCAGCATAACTGCTGCAAATATGAACAATGCCAAAGCACTGTATAGTATTTTCTTTAAAGGTATTTTCTTCATTGTTTTGACCAAATCCTTCTTTTCTGTTATGAATTGTATATCGAACCTTATGCCAGCCTGTCTGCAAGCTTCATAGCAAGCTCAACTACCAGATCGGAATTATAGTGGCAGTGCTCTCCCCATCGTCCCAGACCATAGATTTCCCTGCTTTCACAAAAGGTCAGCAAATTTTTCATAATTTCAGGCTTCCCCACAGTATTTAGCGGATAAGCATATTCGTTCATGTAATGATACTGTACGCCATCCTGCTCTTCTACGGCCTTCTGCCCGGCTGCAGCGCCTCTCTTAACAGATTCATCATACATTCCCACACGTTCCTTCCGGGTCTCCAGCCAGTATCCCCTGCTGCCCCTGCAGAAATTGTGACGTACAAGTATTCTGTGGTAGGGTACCTGCAAATCCGGCACATAAATCCACTGCGCATCCGTATCAAGATTGTCCGGCACATAGCGGGTTTCTATAGCACTGGACTTTAACCCGGCCAATGATCCCCTTATCTCCTCCGGCATTCCTTTGATCTGCCCAAAGCAGTGCCACGGAACGGTGGTGATAATATGCTCTGCCTCAAATACTTCTCCCGTCCCGGTAGCCACCCGGCACTTCTCGCAATCCAGCTCCGTTGCTTTTGCGCGGTAGAGAAGCTTAGGTGCTATCTCCTCTGCCATCCGCAGCCACAGTTCTCCGTAACCATAGTCCTTCGGATAATAAAAGGATGCATGCCCCGGCTGCGTACCATATGCTTTCTGCGTCAGGCAGGACATTAAGGTTTCCTCAAAGCTCACGTTAGGCAGCTTTTCCAGCCAATAGGTTCCAAGCTCATCCAATTCATCCGCAAACATCTTCTGATTGTAGGGAAGCATATAATGATCCGCAATCCTCTTTCCAAGCTTCCAGTTAATCCATTCCACAAATCTTTCCGGCATGGGCTCATCCAGATTACAGCCTGCCTTTGCTATGGAGGTAAGGTATGCCACCTGCTGTTCCAGATCAAACTGCCAGATATTCGCTTCCAGCGGATGCCCTACCAAATTTCCGTCAACCTGAATGCGGCTGTCCCTCTGAAACAATTCCCACTCCTGCTCGGGCATGAACCGGAACAAAAATTCATTTACCAAAGGCCTCCTCACATCCAGGAAATGGCCGCCTCCAATATCAAATGGACTTTGGTCCACTATAACAGAACGACACAGGCCGCCCGCCTGTGCCTCACCTTCCAATACCAGAAAGGACTCTTCTCCTTTGCTCTTTAAACAGTTGGCAAAGGTAAGCCCCGCAGGGCCTGCCCCTAATATCAGAAACTTTATTTTTTCCATACCTTTTCCTCGTTTTTCTTTAATTGAAATAAAAGCTTCAGCGCCTCTGTCACCGAGCTGCTCTTTAAACTGGAGGCCGTACCTACATAATGGATAGGCACCTCTAAAGTATTTTTCTTTCTGCAGTAAAACCGCATCTCCGTCTGATACATATGTCCGGTGGAAAGAAAAGCATTCAGGTTCATACTCTCAAGCACCTCCCGTTGAAAGCCTTCAAACCCGCTTGTCATATCCTTAAGCCTGGTTCCAAGCACCAGATTGGAGAGATAAGTGCCTCCCTTGCTCAAAATTCTTCTGTAAAGCGGCTGCTCCCTCATAGAACCGCCTTCCATAAAGCGGGATCCCCAGACACAGTCATAGCCTTCCTCCAGCCTGTCAAGGAACTGCGGAATTTCCGCCGGCAGATGGCTTCCTCCGCCGTCCATCTCCAGAATCCTTTCGGCTCCGTCTGCCAGCGCCTGCCTGAAGCCCTCCAGATAACAGCTGATCACACCCTTGGATTCCTGATAGAAGATGCATTTTACTTTATCGCTTTGCGCTTCCTTTTCCCGGATAATTTCCTCTGTCCGGTCCCTGGAATAGCTGTCTATTACCGGGTAAATATATAGATTGTCATAGGGCAGCGCCAAAATTTCACTTAAAATCTGTTCCATGGTGCTTTCTTCATTGGCCACCGGCATGACTATAATTGTTTTTTTCATTTTTATCTCCCTGCATTTTGCAAGCAGCACTTGCAATATTCCTCAAACAGTTCCCTCATTTGAAAATTTATTTCTTATATTCGTTGCATGCCTTAATAACCATTTCCACCTCTTCATCCGTCATTTCCGGGAACAGAGGCAGGGTAACGCAATGAGACGCCAAATATTCTGCATTGGGGCAGTCTCCCTTCTGGTATCCCAAATCCTTATAGGCCTCCTGCAAATGACAGGGGACAGGATAGTGCTTATTGCACTCCATTCCCTTCTTCTCCATATAGCTGATGAAATCATCAGGATTTTCCACTGTTATTACAAAAAGATGGAACACCGGGTCCGTATTCTCCGGGTGAACCTGCAGGGTAATCAGCGGATTGGTTATTCCTGCCATATATCTTCTTCCGATTGTTCTCCGGCGCTGTGTCCATTCCGGCAGGTATTTCAGGCTGACGCTTAAAACCGCTCCCTGTATTCCTTCCAGGCGGTAATTATAGCCGATCACATCATGGTAATATCTGACCTTACAGCCCTGGTTTTTGATGGTTGTAACAGCGTCATAATATTCCTTCTTATAGCAGGTAACGCTTCCCCCTTCACCAAAGGCATACAGGTTCTTTCCCGGATAAAAGCTAAAGCATCCCAGATCGCCAAGTCCCCCTGCCAGCTTGCCCTCATATCCTGCTCCATGGGCCTGTGCGCAGTCCTCAACCACGAACAAACCATACTTATCCGCAATGGCCTTCACCTTGTTAAACTCAAAGGGCTGTCCATACAAATGCACACCAATAATGGCTTTGGTCCTGTCCGTAATCTTTTCCTCAATTTTGTCAGGATCAATTTCCCATGTATCCGCTGTACAGTCTACAAATACGGGAGTTGCACCTGTGTAGGTAACGCCCCATGCGGTAGCAATATAGGTATTAGCCGGAACGATCACCTCATCCCCTGCCTTGATCCCTAGCGCCATCATGGCACAGTGCAGCGCAGAGGTTCCGTTATTGACCCCTGCCGCATAGGGGACACCGCAGAAGTCAGCAAATTCTTGATCAAACTTGTCCGCAAACCTTCCTCCCGAAAAGGCTGTCTCCTCACACACTGCCTGAATTGCCTCCATATACTCTTCCTTGTGCTTTTGATAATCTCTTGACAAATCAATTCTTTTTAGCATTTTATCCTCATTTCTGCGCTATCCCTTGCGCCTTTCAATTATACCTTATTCTTCTCTTCCTGCTTAAACTCCCTGCGCAGCCTTCTGATCTGCACCAGATAATTTTTGATGGTTTTCCACACCTTAACCGTAGTGTTATAATCCTCCTGCCATTCTACAGGCATATCATAAATCTCCACACCCATGCGCTCCGCACGGAGAAGAAATTCAATGGTATAAAACCAGCCATTGTCGTTTCCGCAGGCCTTCACCAGCCTTTCGGCGGTCTCCTTTCTCACAAAGGTAAAACCGCAGACCGCATCGGTTGCTTTCATATGAAAAATTGTCTTTAATAAGAACACCAGACCCATGGAAGTAAGCTTCCGATACCATTTCCGTCCTCTTGTATCAGACTCCTTACTGAATCGGCTTCCGTTTACATATTCAAGCTCCGGCCTGGCCTGAAACAGTTCAATGGTACGGCCAAGATACTTAATATCGGTGGACAAATCAATATCCATGTAGCCAACCAGGGAGCTTTCATTTAACGCAATCCCCTTTCGAAAAGCTACTCCCACTCCACGCTCTCCTACCCGTACATAGGAAACCTCCGGATATTTCTCCGCCAGTGCCTTACCGATTTCCGGCGTCTCATCCTCGGAACCGTTGTCCAAAATGGTGAGACAGTAAGGTATGGATACATTTTCCCTTAAATATTCCATGGAACGCTCTATTCCGCTTTCCAGCCGTAACCTTTCATTCAATACCGGAAACAGAATATTGATTCCCGTCACTTTATTCTCCATGCTTATTCCTCATTTCTCTCTGTCCAATGCCCTTCCACAATCCGGTTATATTCAATGATAAAGCCGTCCGTGATCAAGTCACCATAATCCTTATCAAAGTATCCTTCAAACTCATATTCCTCATTTTCATAGCAGGGCAGGTTTTGAATGGCCGTCCCCTTTTCTACCCAGTAATACAGAGTCTGATTATATCCCTGATCCAGAAAGGGAGCCGAATTTCGCACCTCCACAATGCAGAATTCCCTGTTTTCAATCCACAGCTTATCCAAAAATTCCAGCTTTCTTTCCATAAAATCCCTAACCTGCATAAGGCAGATATCCAACGTGTCATATTCCTCGTAATCGTCCGCCTGCTTTTCCTCAACGCCATCAGGTATGACGAAAAACCACTCCAAACGTTTCCGATGCCACCTGAATTCATCCAAAACTGCAGACCTGCGGATCACCTGTATATATTCATCAATTCCTTTTAACAGGATTTCTTCATATTCGTCCCTGAAAACCTGCCTGTACTTGCTTTTCACCAATTCCTGAAATTCAGGATGCCGCCACATGGCTGCAAGCCATCTGTTTTGATTAGGGTCATCTGCTGCCCCCGACATTTCCACCACACCGGTAAGGGCTTCAGGAATAGCATACATTGGCTTATTTACATTTCCCATAATACCGTCAAAATCCCACACCGGACCGGCATACCAGACAGAATCACTCTCCTTTGTAGCATAAGCAAACTGACTGGCAATCCCTATGTCGTGATCACCTGAAAGCTCCTCCACCAGCCAGGCCTCCGCAAAAGACTCCATATCTATCAATTCTTCTAACGCTTTGCCGCTAATTGCACTGACCCCATTTTCAGAAAATAAAGCGCTTTCCACATCATTCAGTCTTTCAAGAATCTGTGCCTTTTCCGTAGACGTTACCGTTTTATCGGTATGAATAATAAAATGCTGGCCCCGGTCCGTAATCATCTCCGTCTCATCCTCTCTGGTTCGAAAGTCCAGCTCCATCTCAACAAACCAGTTCTGATCGGGATCAATTTCCAGTCTGTTTTCCCCAATTTCCACCGCTTCCGTAAGCAGATACAGTCCCTGAAACTCACCGTTTAAATAGACCTCCGTAAATTCACCCTGAGGCTCATAAGCCTCAATACATTCATAGGCCAGATCCCTTATGATTTTATTTCTGATATAGGTTCCGTCAGTGGCATTGGCCAGCAGATTCCACTTTACCGCAGGTTCCATTCCAAGTAATCCTATAGCCTCCTTCATGGTAAAGGTGAAGGGTTTCTTGGCAAAGGTTGCAGTAAGATTTCCTCTTACCTTAAATTTCTCCAACTCGCTTTCACATAAAAGCTCACCATTTTCATCAAACATCTGCATGACGCCTGTCTCAAAATACTTTTGTTCTGAGGATTCCTCTGTATTTAAAATTTCATCCTTTTCCTCTACAGTAACAAAGACAGCGGGCAGATTTTCAGAACACAGCACTCTGAGACTTGTGTGAACAGGCGCACACCCCATTATTCCATACACATCCAGACTGTGCACCTTTTCGCTGCCGTCATCCGACCAGCTCATTCCGTTTCGGTATTCTATCCCGTCAATCTCCACCTTAGCCGTGTAATCTTCATAATGCAGGGAAAACTCACCGCCCTTTTCGGAAAACCAGGAAGGCAGAAACAGATACCAGGTTCCATCCGTATCATCCTTCCATACCGAGAAGTCTATGGCCTGCTCCTCACCCTCATAGGTGAAAATAAGCTCCTCCAATACTTCCTTTTCCAAATTCATATTTCTTAACGACGAGACAAGCATCAATATCAGGATCAGGCAGGCGCTTGCTATCATACAAATACGTATTTTGCTTTTGTTCAACGCTTAACCACCTTTTCTATGTCTGAAACCAGATATTTTTGATGTTTAAATATCAAATTCAGCATTACCGACAGATATTTTAAAATAATCGTCAGTAATGCAAATACTCCAAAAAAGCCCAACGCAAGAAAGCCCATGGTGGAAAGCCAGCCCTCCACGGGCTTGGTTTTATTAAACATGTCAGAAATGATATAAAACACCATTGCTACCGTAAACAGAAGAAAAATTCCACAAATAATTGCAGATATCCTCTCCAAAACATTGGTGAAGTAAATAAAAGAATCAAGCGCCAGTGTGGTACGCTCGGATGTTACCGTCTTATTCTTCAATCTTACAGTTGTATCCTTACTGTCATAATATACCGTTGCCGCCTTAAGGCCGCAGTTTGTATACACCGCCTTACGATAAGGAATATATTGTCCCATAGATTTAATACGGTTAATCGCCCTTCTTGATATAATACGAAAGGTTTCCGGGCCGATCTTGCCGTTTCCTCTGCTGGTTTTGTTATAAAGAGAATAAAAGAGTTTGGAGGTAAAACGCATCTTTCCTTTGCTGCTGGCTGCCACGATATCATTTCCCGAAAGCAGCTTGTAATAGGTCTCCATAATTACTGCCGGATCATAATCTACAAAGATATCGTCAAATTCATAGACGAAATCTCCAATCGCAATATCCCTTCCCGCATTCATGGCACTCTCAAGCCCCTGAAAATAGCTCATATGAACCACATTGACCATTGCCTTCCACTGGTGCAGCTCTACATATTCCTTTAATTTTTCTACCGTTCCGTCCTGACAGTCATCATCTACACATACGATTTCAAACTGCTCAAAATTACTTTCAAATACAGGAACAACCACATCCAAAAAATGCTTCAGATATTCTGCCGCATTGTGAAGATATATGACCAATGAAATAAATTTTTTCTCTTTCATGCAAATTCCATACCTTTCTCTATACTAAAAACTCATCCAAATCATAAACCGTATTGATCTTACCTGATAACACACTGATAAAAACCGGCTCCGTACTCATAACCCTGATCGCTGTAGGCCGGGAATCATCCACCTCTGAGCTTTTTAAAATAGGCTTCATGGAATACAAGGACTGTTCATAAGAATACTCATATTCCGGCTTCAGATACTTGTCTGCCAGATGAGACATATAGGGCCACGCTGAATCCGGCTTATGAATACAGGTATTACAATTGCCCAGCTGATCGGGAGAACAGCCCCCCGCCTCTCCTTTCGAAAGATCCTTCTGACAGCCAAAAAACGGTTTGGAATCGTAGCTTGTCACATGAGGCGTAAAGGTAACCGCTGTAAGAGAATGAAGACCTGTTTTACCAAAGGGCATAATGGAAAAGAATGGGCCGTCCATCACTGTTATTCCTATATCCTTAAGCTGGTAAGAGGGTTTGCACAAGATGATTTCACACAGCTCATATTTAATATCAAACAATTCCTTCTTAATTCCTTCCACCTTATCAATCACCTGATTAACCGAAGCATAGGAAGCGTTCAGCACAAAAGGCGCTTCATAAGCCTCCCCGCTTTCCATTTCCACCAGAAAAACCTTATTCTGTTTCACAATCTTATTGATACGGGCATCAAAGATCATATCCACATCAGCATAGCCCTCTAGCTTGTCCTGATAGTACTTTTGCAGGATCATGGCATCATAGGTATACTCTTCTGTCAAAAATGCCCCATCGCACATCCCCGTTTTAAAATATTTGGATACCGCCACTTCCTCACATTTAATTTCTGCTGCTTTGCAGAAATCCTGAAACTGCTCTGCATTGGTCCACGAAAACCTGTCGGAGGTAGCATAAACCTGATCGAATTTCTGATGAATACAAAAACCGAAATCGTTGACAAACCGCCTGAAATACCTTGCTGATTTTACCGCTGTGGTAAGACTTCTTGGATAGTGATATCCCATATGCACTCTGGCCTGATTGATATAGGTTGCCCGCTTAAAGGGCGCATCATCATATTCAAGCACCAGAACATGCTGCCCCATCTTAGCACAAAAGCTGGCCGCATACAATCCATACAGCCCCGCACCGATTATAATTTTATCATACTGCTGCGACATCCCTGAACAACCATGCCTTTCTCAAAATCTTAATAAACTCCCCTATGGATTATACCCTACTTACCATCCTTTGTCCAATTATCAAAGCTTTATTCTATAGATCTTATATTCTTCTCCCCTAACCGTCTGTCCATCTGTCTGATACAAAACCTGGCATTCCTCTAAAGCGTCAGCATTAAAGACACAGGACTCATTGCTCCAAAGCAGGTAAAATTCCGTTTTCTCCGGAAATGTCTTCCTGCACCATTCTAAAAGCTCCAGATAGTCAATGGATGCACTTTGTTCATCGCTCCAATCGGCATAGGTCTCCTTCTGTCCGTTTCCTGCATAATAAAATTCATAGTCCTTAAGGTGCGCCAGCACTGTTGAAGCCATGGGAATATCCGTCGAAATAATCAGTTCCTCAGGAGAAATATTATCCCTGATATAAGCTGCAGTATTCTCCCCGTCAGAGTAAAGTCCATGCAGCGCCATATCCAAGCTGGAAGACTCATTTGCTGAGTTCCAGTTTGCAAACATGCACACCGCAAGTACAATCAGTAAAAGCTGCAGCGCTCCAAGCCCTATCTTACTAACCAGATCCGACAGTCCCTTTTCCTGCGCCTGCTTACATAATACCCATACAGCCCAGATAAATACAAAGCCTAACGAAATATAGTGCCACATATGCAATTGATAAACTGTTGCGCTGAATGCTGCCTGAAATAAAAATGAGCCTGTCATAACAATCATTGCCCATCCGTTTTTGACTCTTACAGATATAACCAGAAAGGCTGCAAGACATAACACAAAGAACAACAGGCCAAAGCTTTGTTCCCTCCCTGTCATTCTTATGAAAATAGCATAAGCAAAATTTTTAACTTCAATAAGGAACTCCCTCATCCCCAAATCACGCACCTGAAACTGAGGGCTGTCCGACACCTGAAAGAACTGTAATACCCACAGTCCCAGGCTTGCCGCTGGAATCCAAATGCCTGCAGCCACCTTTTTCAGCAATTGAAATGATCGGGATTTCCAACACTGATACAGGCTTTCCAAAAGCCACATAGCGGAGAGCAATCCCGCCTGGGCAATAGCAATGGTATCCGCCTGAACTAATAGTCCCAGCAAAAGCCCATACCGGATCGGGTGAGTGTCACGCTTTGGAAACTGCCAAGCCAGAATAATTAATAATAATGCGATCAGACAGTAGTTCCTTGCAACAACCGGATAAAAATATGTGAAAATGGGGCTGAATAAGCAAAATGCCTTAGTAATACTGTGAAGCGGCGCCTTCCATAAAAAAAGCCATGCCCCCGCTCCCATAATCAGAAAGCTTAAGACTTCAATCGTTCGAAAAGGCAGCCCTGCTTTGGCAAAGGGCATAACCAATAAGTACCACAGGCAGGGGTGCCCCTGATATTTAATTTCCCTGAAAAGTGTAGCAGGTGATAATTCTCTCGCCATCAACCAAACATTTGCTTCGTCCCTCCATGGTTCATGGAGAATAAGCAATATTACATTGAAAAACAAATACCCAATAAACAAACTTAAATATAAAATCCTGTTTGCTTTTTCTCTATTTATTTTTTCCATTTCATATTTTTCCTTCTCACCAGTTTCACTTTTTAAAGCATTACAACTTATTATATACTACTTCCTTTCGTCGTTCAATCATTTCAAAAAAAGCATTGGCTGCCTTTTTATTTGCAGTCAATGCCTTTTTCACTTTAATTATTTTTAGTTTCTTCGTAATTCAAAATGATTTTTGCCAATGCATCAGCATAAAGCTGTCTTCCCTCCGCCGAAAAATGCAAGCCATCCTCCGTGTATTTATCAATCGTATAACCATCTACTCCCAGATCCTGATATGCATTAAAAAATATACATCCAAGCTCATTCGCCACATAATTACAGGTTCCCTTATAGTCAAACAATGTTCCATATCCTAAGTCCGTCATATTTCCGTCACCTACCAAATACCCATCCTTATAAAACTGTGCATAGCATGGTGAGCACAAAATAATGGTTGCATCCGGAGCAATATCCATCAGCTGATATACGCCCCAACGCAGAGCACCGCCATAGGTTCTTAAATCAAACATATTATCCAAATCTGCCCGCAAAGTACCTTGGAAGAAGTCGTTTGTTCCAAATTCCACAATAAAATAGTCCGTCTGTGAAAAATCAATATTTTCATTATCCAACAGATCTTTTGCCCTGGTTCCCTCAAAAATATCTGTCGAAATTCTCCCCATCATAGCATTTACAATGCCGCAGAAGCCGATAGAATTCCACTTATCAATATCCGTTTCTTCATTTCTTCCTACGCTTGCGCTGGTTCCTCCTATTGCCAGATTAAACACATCCGCCTCGCATTGAACCGCTGTCAGGTAGGGAATTCCGGTACCGTCTCTGTTATTATCAAAAATACTGTCTCCTAAGAAAACCAGCTGAAGCTCATTTCCTTGCGGCTCCATTTGATCCTCCACAGTGATGTTTTGTTCCTGCTCAGGCACATCTATCTCTATTAGCGGCGTAGCTGCTTCTTCCGGCGACTGAGTAGGCTCCGCTGTAGGTAACTGCTCCGCTGTCATAAGTTCTTCTGTAGACCTATCAACTACCTCCCCGGTTTCCGTAATAATAATATTGTCAGAAGACACGTTATCGTCAGGCTCTTCTGAATACTCTTGGCCACATCCGGTCAACAGACCAACTGCCAAAATTGCCGCAAGAAATCCCGCTATTATTCTTTTCATATTTAGCCTCCATTTATAAATTACAATTCACTTTATTTGCAATCAATTCCTTTGTATTTATTTTTACTAAATTAAGAATAACACATTTTTCTTTCATTTCCAGTCAATCAGATACAAATTAAGTTTTTTTTTGTTATCCTTAAACAATTCTTAATAACTTACTTATAGCTTATTCATTTATGGCAAAATATATGCTCTTTTTTGTTGTAAACCACATTCAAATACTGCTATAATAAGAAACAAATTACTAATATCATTTGATTCTTTATATTACATGCATTTATTTGGAGATAACTATGCAGGATAGCAAATTACTTTCTATTATCCTCCCCTCATACAATGAACAGGATAATATTCCACACACCTTTGAGGTTATTAACAATATTTTAACTTCCGCTTCCATCCCCTATGAAATGATTTTCGTAGATGATGGTTCCCGTGACTTAACCTATCAGCGCATATATGAGGTATCACTTCAGAATCCCCAGGTTAAGGGAATCTGCTTTTCCCGTAATTTCGGAAAGGAGGCTGCCATTTTTGCCGGCCTTGAAGCCTCTGCCGGAGCATGCTGTTTAATTATGGACTGCGATTTGCAGCATCCTGCGGACTTGATTCCCGAAATGTACCGCCTATGGCTGGAAGGCAATGAAGTGGTAGAGGGCGTTAAATCCTCACGCGGAAAGGAAAACCCTCTTCATTCCTTTTGTGCGAAGAGCTTTTACAGCATTATCAGCAGAGCCACCGATATTGATATGTCCAAGGCATCTGATTTTAAGCTTCTTGACCGAAGGGCCGTTGACGCACTGCTTGCCATGCCGGAGCGTGCCCCCTTCTTCCGGGCGCTTTCTTCCTGGATTGGATTTAAAACGATCTCCGTTCCTTTTGATGTACAGAAACGGGAAATAGGCACCTCCAAATGGTCCCCCTGGAAGCTTATCAAATACGCAATCCATAATATCACTTCCTTTTCCGGAGCTCCCTTACAGTTTGTAACTCTACTTGGCTGGATTATGCTTTTATGCTCTATCGTATTAGGAATTCAATCTCTATATCGCTATTTTACGGGCACTGCACTGGAAGGCTTCACCACCGTTATTCTGTTGCAGCTGATTATCGGCAGCATTTTAATGATCAGCCTGGGAATTATTGGACATTACATTTCCCGGATTTATGACGAAATCAAAGCAAGACCACGATATATTATAAGCAAAAGATGCGGCTGCTAACCAGCGCACCGCATCTTATCACTTGATTCTACTCATCTATTCCCAAATTTGCATAATTAAAGTCCGAAATAAAAATCTTATATTTTCCTATTTGCTTCATTTCTTTTACATTTTCTGCTTTATCATTTAAAAAAGCCAAAAATTCTTGCTGTTCTGCCTCAGTAACAATATATGCAGTCCTCTGCCCAAGCGGCACATTAGGCGGATACCAGTCTTTACTGCTTAGCCATTTGCAAATATCCATCTGTGACAATGAGGCAACCGGCGCCACCCTTACTCTTCCATTAGATAACACGGTCATCATATTTGCATTTTCAAACGTTGCATATGCTGCAAAGCAATCATTTTCTTCCAAAAAGCTTACCACCCTATAAGCTTCTGTATCAACCGGCTCCTCACTTTTTAAAATGGGTACATATATTTGATAAATATTTGTGACTGAAAGTATGATAACAGCTCCCAATAATACTAATTTTATGCCAATACCGCCTTTCTGACCCAGCAATATCACCGTAAGCGCCATTGCAAAAACCAGCATAAAATAGTATCTTTCAGAACTTTCCACTGTTGTAAACGAGACTATCAATGCTGTAATTACCGGTGAACTACATACTACCAGATAGCACCATTCGACCGGCATTATATCCTTTGCCGTCAAAATCCGGTACAGAATATTAACGCACATTATTGCCGTCAAAACAAGCAATAAAATAACACATATCTTTCCCATATAATTGTATTGGTCAATCCCTACGCTTTTCCCAATGTCTGGTATGACTACTGTTAATAGCTTACTAAAACCTCTCCGGATATTCTTTGATATATTCTGCCCTACCGAAAAGGGAAAAGCAGTTCCCAAATAATTTACTGATAACAATATCACCGTCCAGACTGTGATTACGTTTTCAGTTTTATCAAACTTCGTCTTGCGGTGTAAGCAATAAAGTTTTCTGATTAATTCTATTCCAAACAAAGGAGCATAAATTACTAATAACCCTCTCATTCCCTGAAAGCCAAGCCCCAATGCCATTAAAACAGCTACTGTTAATTCTCCCCAGACAATTTTTCTGACCTTTAAAAGCTTTCCGTAAACACCGAGCGTAAAAAATAAAATTATCACACAAATTGCATAATATCCAGCATATAAATAAAGCAGCTTCAGCGCATTCACATCTGCCGGGAGGGCAAGAAATAAATACCCCCCCCCAAAAACTACATGCCTTGGCAATTTTAACGATTTAAAAAAATAAAATAAGCTGCAAAGTACAAGCAGCGTCATAACGCAACAAGCTGCTCCCATTGCAAATGACATATTTTTTGAGATCCCATAGAAAAGCGCTCCCAGATTAGGTGTGCTGATAATTCTTGCTTCTGTTGACGGATACCAGGTACTGGGAACAATTTCTTTGCTTTTCCAAATTTCTACACATAATATTGCTTCAGAAGCAACATCTGACTCCATAGCATAATTAAAATGAAATAAATTGGCTGCAAATATCAGCGTCAGAAACAAAACTACCCCTACAGATAATATGAAAATAATGAGCTTTTTACTTTTGACCATACTTTTATACATGCTTGCAATCCTATCGTCCAATGCTGTAATATTCCACTCCAGCCCCTTTCATCTCCTTAGGATCATAAAGATTTCTTCCATCATAAACAAGCGGTGTGTGCATTCTGCTCTTAAACTGCTCCGGTGTAATTGCCTTGATTTCTCCCCACTCCGTAAACACAAAGCAAATATTGGCGCCTTCAAGAGCCTTAAAAGGATCAGATACATAGTTCATGGTTCCCTGCTCCAGCTTTCCTTCCGGGAAAAGCTGCCTGGCCCTCTCCTCACCTTTAGGATCGTAAGCGTAAACATCTGCTCCTGCAACAAGCAAAAGCCTTAAGTTGTCAATCGAAGGAGCTTCACGAAGATCATCCGTTCCTGCCTTAAAGGTAAGTCCGAGAACCGCCGCCTTAAGACCGCTGAAGGAAATCATTCGTTCCTTTGCCTTCTCAAACAGCCTTACCTTCTGAGCGCTGTTTACATCCACGCAGGCTTCCACCGTCTTAAGCTGATATCCATACTCTCTGGCAAGATGCTTCAACGCCTTGGTATCCTTCGGGAAACAGCTTCCGCCAAATCCAATTCCTGCATTCAAAAAACGGGCTCCAATTCTCTCGTCATAGCTCATGCCCTTAGCCACATCCGTAATATCAGCTCCAACCAACTCACACAGATTGGCTATGTCATTCATATAGGATATTTTCAGTGCAAGGAAGTCATTGCAGGCATACTTGATCATTTCTGCGGAACGTCTCTTCACTGATACGATGGGCAGATTAAAGGGCTCATATATCTTTTTCAGCAAGGCTTCCGCTTCCCTGCTCTCTGTTCCTATAATAATTCGCGCCGCATGAAGGGTATCATAAACCGCGGTTCCCTGTGCAAGAAATTCAGGGTTAGAGGCCACCTCAACCTTGACGTCATGTACAAGAAAGTCCTTGATAAACTGCTCCACCTTGTCATTGGTTCCCACCGGCACTGTAGATTTCACCACTACCAGGCAGTCCTTCTCAATAGTCTCCGCTATCTGCCGGGAAACGGTAGCAATATAGCTGAGGTTTGCACTGCCATCAGGCATTTCAGGAGTTCCCACACCAATGAAAATAGCATCCGCATCTTTATAGGCTTCCTTATAATCAGTGGTAAAATGCAGGGTTCTCTTTGCATTGTTCTTCTGCATCAGCTCCTCAAGTCCCTCCTCATAAATAGGAGAAATCCCCTGACGCATAATCTCAACCTTTTTTTCATCCACATCCACACAGGTTACGTCATGGCCCATCTCCGCAAAGCATACGCCTGCTACCAGTCCCACATAACCGGTTCCCGCTACTGCAATTTTCATATCTACCTCTCATTCCGCCGCTTTAACGGCTCTTTAATTGTAATAATTCAAAAACCACTGAGCAAATTTCCCAAGCCCCTCCTCTATCGTCGTAGAGGGCTTAAATCCATAATCATCTATCAAATCCTGCACATCCGCATAGGTCTCATACACATCACCGGGCTGCATGGGAAGAAATTCTTTCTTTGCTTCTCTGCCAAGGCACTTCTCCAGTACGGCAATATAATCCATCAGGTTTTCCGGCTGGTTGTTTCCAATATTATAAATTCGATACGCCGCACCGTTTTCATCCTCCGTGGGCGGGTTGCACAGAATATTCTCCACCCCCGTTATAATATCATCAATGTAGGTGAAATCCCTTCGCATATCTCCATTATTATATATCTGAATAGGCTCTTCCGCCATAATTTTTTTAGCAAACTTAAAATAAGCCATATCCGGACGCCCCATGGGCCCATACACCGTAAAAAAGCGAAGTCCCGTAAGCGGAATCTGATACAGCTTGCTATAGGAATACGCCATCAGCTCATTGGACTTTTTGGTCGCCGCATAAAGACTCACCGGCTTGTCCACCTGATCCTTTACGGAAAAAGGCACCTTCTTATTCCCCCCGTATACCGAGCTGGAGGATGCAAATACCAGATGCTCAACGGGAAAGCGCCGGCACGCCTCCAAAATATTGAAAAAGCCTACAATATTCGACTGGATATAGGCATCCGGGTTATCAATGCTGTAACGCACGCCTGCCTGTGCGGCAAGGTTTACTACAATCTGAGGACGATATTCCTCAAACAGCCCAAGCACTGCTTCCTTATCCGCAAGATCCGCCTTTACAAAGCGGTAGCCTGAGTATTTCTTCAAAATCGATAACCGGTCCTCCTTTAGAGAGACATCATAATAATCATTTAAATTATCCAGTCCTGTCACCTGTGCTCCCTTTTCCAAAAGAGCCTTAGACAAATAAAAACCGATAAAACCGGCACCGCCGGTAATAAGATATTTCTTCGACACATCCAGTGAATTCATTTCCTATCCACGCCTTTCCAGCGGACGCCTTCCAAAATAAAACCGTCCCGCATTTATTTTTACAATGCCGGCAGCCGGAAAATTTCTGCTCCGACTGCCGGAGCATCTCTTATATTTTATAATATTCCTTACTATCCGTCAATTTTTCCCTGATAGTCGCCAAAAAGGGAAGCAAGATATCTGAAACCGCAAAATCCGTTTTCATCAAGCACTTCTTCCATGCTTTTTCCCGCCGGAAGCAGCACAGCAAAATCACTGCCCTCATAGCGGTACTCAACAAGAACAGAAACATCCTCTCTTTCTGCCAACCGGTCAAAGACACGCCTGTCAAAGCTGATCCACCGATCCGTACTGATTACCACCTGTTCGCCCCATCCGGCATCCTGAATCCTCTCTGCCGCCTCCTCCAAAAAGGACACATAGGCTGAATTAGGCACCTCCTGATAGGACATATGCTGTCCGCATTTTTCACAATGTTCCTCAATAACCGCATCAAACTGAGGTGTCGCCTCCTTGTAAAGGCTATAAACCAGATTGTGCACACATAAACAGGTTTCTCCGCTCCCGCTCTCTTCGCTGTCTTTCCCTGTCCGCTGATCCTCTGCCTGCCGATGCGGGGAAACCTCATAACGGTCTTTGTTTTTCACCACATCATACAGCCCCGAATCGCGGAAACGAACCATAGTCTGATCCCCGCTGCTGCTTCGTATCAGCAGAACTGCTCTGTAAACTCCGCTTTCCACCTCAAGAGGATTGGTCTCGACAGCAGTTAATGCATCCTGTGAGGACGGCAGTTCCTGATAAGCCACAGGTATGAAGCTTCCCGCCTCATCCATTTTCTCCAAATACAGCTGCATGGCATAGAGGGTGCTGTCAAACTCCTGATATACACATTTTGCGCTGACGCCTCCCGGCGATGCCGTAACCAAAAGCTCCGACATCTGTATAACCTGTGCCGCCTTTGCCTGTATGGCCAAATTGCCGTTTCCATTTACGCATGTCAAAGCTCCCACAATCACCGCAATGGCAGCCAGTATTTTGCATAAACCTTTCCCGGCTTTCTTACCTTTTCTCATTGTCATAGTTCCTCCTTAAAATCATCATTATATTTCAGCGCTGATGATTTATTATCCATGAGAATTAGGCCGCCGGGAAAAAAGTGTCATAAATAACATACTTTCGGTACTATTTAACCACTTTAGGCTTCCTTATAAACTGCGGTATCGTCCTGATTGTTCTAAGGAATACCACCCACCATGCACATTTGATGCCATTTTCCGCAAGCGCTTTGTGTGCTTCCCTGATAGATACGCCATAAGCACCGGCGCTTTGCGTGCTGGTTCCCCCATAAAACATTTCTACAAGTATTTCCGGAATATAAGATAATTTCACTTTCTCATCCTTTAAGATTCTTACCATAAACTCAAAATCTGCCGAACACTTATAAGTACAGTTATAATCACCATACCTTTCATATATCTCTCTTTTGAGGAAAAGTGTGGGATGACCGGGCATCCATCCGTACTTGATTTTACCGGTTCCCATTTTCCAATAACGTTTCACAATTCCTTCTTCTGCATATACCAGATCGCCATGCACCCCGTCAGTGCCCTCCCGATCCATGATCTGTACACACTTAGACACCACATTACTTCCTACAAACTTGTCATTAAAGAAAAGAATAATCTTTCCGGTTGCAAGACTAAGCCCCTGATTCATAGCATCATAAAGGCCACTATCGGCCGTCGAACTCCATTTTACCGGGAAACGGCTGTTACCTTCATATTCTTTGATAATGTCCAGTGTACCGTCAGTAGAACCACCGTCCTTAATGACAACCTCCAGGTTAAGGTAATCCTGTCTTTCTATACTGGTCAATGTTTTTTCCAAATTATCCTTGCAATTATAAGTTGTCAGAATTAAAGATACCAACTCCATACGCTACTCCTTAAAAGATTGAAGACAAATAATCAAATACAACGGAACACTAAGGAACAATGCATATACATACCGGAAGGAAAAGGCTACCGGAGTTGCAATCATGATCGACAGCCACAATCCCAAGGCAGGCATTACAGCAATGAGTCCTTTATAATTTCGCTTCGCCAGACAAATAAATATTGTTGCCAGCATCATCCATACCCAGACCGCTGCGCTGATATAATTTTTCGGCTCCACCAAATTTCTAAAGGAAATATTCAAATAATAATCAAAATAATCGCTCATGAAATATTCCGCATTTCCAAAATGAAAATTGCAGACGTATGCCGTGGACGAGCTTTCAAACACATCCCAAAATCCCATGGTTGCAAGCAGGTACGCTTTCCCTGCCTTTACAGGATTTCGACCTATAAGATGCAGGTAAGTCTTCATAAACTCACCTGTATGATTTTCCAGATACTCCCCATTAAAGCCGGGGTCAAACTTGATGGTATCCACCACCTCCGGACAGTACAGCGCCTTCCAGCTTTCCAATGGCATAATGGCACCTATAACTTCCATATCCTCTTCTGAAATCACCCCGTCCGTAGACACAATATAAGCCACCTGCTGAAGCGGAATGCCCAAGCTTTCCCTTGCCCTGTCAAAATTATATCCCTGACTGTCATATACCGGTCCCTGGATAATCGCAGCTATGATAATAATTGCGGCAGATAAGCCTCCGACCTTTAAGGCTGTCCTCGTCCACTTCATTCCAAACGCCGTAATTGAAATGATAACCGAATAAAATACCGCAATGTAAATTCCATTGTTCCTAAGAAAAATGATCAGAATACTAAGCAGCCCATAAAGCGTCAAGTGCAGCCATGATATATCCTCTCCTCCCTCCCCAAAAACATGGTACAGGAACACGGAAAAAATAAAAACCACAAGGCTGAATAAGGTGTCTTTCCAAAGCGAAATTCCATAAAAGGGATAAAGCGGCAATAATCCGAATATCAACAGGCAGAGAACTGTAAAATTCTTATGCAGCCCCTTCCTATAGCACCAAGCTGCAAACCCCGAAAGAGCTATAGCCATGAGCACCATTTGAACCACGGTAAAAAGCTTCAGGCCGCCATATTCTCCTGCCCCTGTAAATGCACCGGTTACTTGAAACATCAGTCTCCAGATCAGCGTGTAAAGTATCGGATTGTGATTATCAAGCGCAGCCTTTCCCAATGCCATATTGATGGAATCCACCGTATCCGAATAGATGCCGCCCGGCCAATAGGAGGGCAGATAAGGGAACCACAAAACCATAAGCAGCAAGCAGGAGCCGCCAAACACCCATATTCCCGCTTTTCCTCTTCTCTGCTCTTTAAAAAATACTGCTCCAAGCGCCTTGAAAATAAAGGCCGCCCCCTTCATCAGCAGGTATATTACCGGTACCGTAAAAAGCCACATTATAGCATCCACAAAATGAAAATCCGTGACATAAACGCTCTCTATTGTGGACGCTCCTACAGGCGAACGGAAGATATGACAGCTCACTACCAGCATTATCGAAAACAGCATAGCAAAAATCATAAACCAAATATTGATTTTTCCTCGATATTTTTCATATGATTTTTTTAATGTATTCACCAGGTTTACCATTTTTCATTTATCCTCCAAGTCAGTTAAAGCAGTTATCATTGTACAACATTTTGTGTGATTTGTAAGCAGTTTTGGATAAAACAGTTGTTAAAATAGGATTTTTGGGATAACATGATTAATAGATTTATAGCAAGAAAGGTATTGATCAATATGAAAAAGTTAAACGGAACTGTCATTGTCACCTATCGCTGCAATGCCAGATGTAATATGTGTAACCGTTACAAGAAGCCCTCACTTCCCGAGGAGGAGCTCTCCCTTGAAACCATTAAAAAACTGCCTCCTATGTATTTCACCAACATCACAGGCGGCGAGCCCTTTATCCGTACCGACATCAAGGATATTGTCAGAGAATTATACAAAAAGAGTGACCGGATTGTAATCTCAACCAACGGATTTTTTACTGACCGGATTATTGACCTGTGTAAGGAATTTCCTCAAATTGGCATCCGTATTTCCATTGAGGGACTTGAGGAGACCAACAACCAAATCCGCGGACTGGAGGACGGCTTTAATAAGGGATATACCACCTTAAAAAAACTGGTGGAAATGGGCATGAAGGATGTGGGCTTCGGCATGACCGTGCAGGACTTAAATGCCAAGGATCTGGTAGCCCTTTATAATCTTTCAAACGAAATGAACATGGAATTTGCCACCGCTTCCCTCCACAACTCCTTTTACTTCGTGGAAGCCAAGAATATTATCCATGACCGCCCTATGGTGGCCAAGGAATTTGAAAACCTGATTAATGAGCTCTTAAGGTCAAAGAGTCCCAAGAAGTGGTTCCGCGCTTACTTTAACCACGGATTAATCAATTATATCTACGGCCAGAAGCGCCTCCTTCCCTGCGATATGGCCTTTGATACCTTTTTCATCGATCCTTACGGGGATGTGATGCCCTGCAACGGCACCAAGGACAAAGAGATCATGGGAAACCTGAATGAGGCTTCCACATGGGTCGAGCTGTGGAACAGCCCTCAGGCCGAAAATGTCCGCAGCAAGGTTCGCCATTGCGATAGAAACTGCTGGATGATCGGCTCCGTATCTCCTGCAATGCACAAATATATCTGGGTGCCGTTTTTCTGGGTACTTCGCCATAAGCTGAAATTCTGGACCAGGAAAAAATACAGCATGTATGAAAATAAAATCGTCAGGGATTATCGTGACGGTAAGGTCACCAAAGATGCGTTGGATGCATGCTCTACCTGCGATATGCATGCGGTAGCGAATGACGGATTATCAAGAAAATCAAGGGAGGGGCTTAGTTAGCCTCTCCCGTAGTATTTTACTGATCTAAATTAAATTCTTCATAGCCGCCACTTTTTTGTTGAGGGTATGAATCACCTTTTTACGAGATGATGAGCAGACCGAATCTCTAATACAGTCCGAAAAATTGTTTACTCGTGGTTTATATTCTGTTTTATCATAATGTACCAGATTTTGAGGTACGATTTTGGATTTAAATTTACACCGCTGCATTTCTTTCCTCTTTAAAATGTGGATATTTTCTTGATTTTAACATTTTACACTTGATTTTGCAACAACTTTTTATTTCTGCATTTCCTCCATTGCTTTTTTCACCATCTCATCCACTTCCTGATTGTACTTTCCGATCATTCGCTCATATACATCAAACAATTCTTCGTATGGTTTGTCCTTCCCTTTATCATACATTTTAAAAAGATCAAACATCGCACGAATTTCTTTTATTTCTTCTTTTGTATTGTCAAATTGTATCAGCAATTTTTTAATGCAGACATCAGCATACGCCAACTGCTCAGACCATATTCCATCCTGCCAAAAAATATCCTTCTCCCATCTCATTTCAAAACGTTCTTCCTCTTCATAGCTTTGCCATGCAATATGGGCTTTATTCTTTCTAGTCATTTCTTTGATATAATCTGACACTTTACAAATTAAAATTTTTTGCAATTTTCTGGCAGATGCTGTTTTTTTTAATTTCCGCCATTGTCCCTCCCATTTTCTGTTTTTGAGGGCACTGAGAGAATATATCACAACCGCTAAACGATTAATTAAGAAATCAGTACAAAGTGCATCTGTCAACATCATTCCTTCAGATATCGGAATGGTTTCAAAATAATATTCCAAATCTAAATCAAGAGAAATCATTATTGCCAAATCCGAATATATCTCCTGCAGACTCAACATAAGCCGGCTCACTATTTTTTCCTGCATATTCTTATCAAGCAGTGCGATTTTATTATATTCCATATGGCACAAAATATCATTCCACTTTTTCAACAGCTTTATTCTTTCATCATAACTTCTGCCCCATTCTTCCGGATTCAATTCTCTTAAAGTCTTGTCAAAATTATATTCCGGTTCTCCAAAGAACTCTACACAGCTGTCTACTAACATTGGTTCAATATTTTTAGCAAAATATTTCTCTTCCTTCTCAATTTCTATTTTCTCCAACCTGTCCTTAACTATTAAAGAGAGTTCTTTCGTCGTAAAACACTGTAATTCTGCCTCCTTAGCTTTTTTAAGTTTTCTTAATTCCTCTTCTGTTTCTCCACTCACATCACATGCTTCAAATAACCTGTAAACATTAGCATACATACACATCTTTAACACTTGGCTTGCACGTTCTTCTCTGCATCTTGTTGAATTTCCTACATAATGAAAAATCTCATGTTCCAGAATGACTAAAAAGGCTCTAGGCATATATAAATGTCTTTGGGCAAAACTCATTTTGAGAACCCCTTCCTTTTCCCCGCATTCAATTTCAATCTCTCTTACCTCCGGTTTGGAGTTTAAAAAAAGGCTGATATAGCATTCAAATTCTTTCTGCTCGTCATCACACGCTCTAATTAATGTCTTTGCAAAAGCTAAATAGAAAAGCAGCAATTTGGTCGGTATATCATATAGACTGCCACAGTAACCCGGTATGGTCAGAAAATTTTGAGACGTATGCACCAAATGATGTATATTCCGGTCAACTTCATCTATATACTTTTCAATTTTTAAGATTTCTTCATAATCATCAATTTCCAGACCTTGATCTGTTACTCTATTCAGTATTTTATTATATTGGATGCAGATCAAATTCATAGAGGGAAAAACTATTCTGAAAATATCCTTTGAAAACATAGAGTTCTCGTATTGCGACAAAACATTTAATATTTGAATCAAGGCCAGCCAGTTGGAGTACAATATTTCATTTCTATTATCTTCAAACTTATCACGGCATAATTTTAATTCTTCTATCTTACTAATACACCAGCCGCTTTGACTCACACTCCCTACAGATGTCTGCCGTTTTTCAGTCCTCAGTACCTGCACTTCCCATTTTGGCAAAATTACTGTTGATATATTATAAATGCCGTTACCAAATTTATCATTTGTATGGGTAATTCCATCATTTCCAAAACGAAGGAGCTTGGCTACCTTCCACATATCAGTGTCCACAATTCGAAGCATATTGTCCATATATCCCAGAGCATCTGCCTTTTCTATGCTTTTTTCCTGCCCTATCTGAAGCGTCGACCACTCTATCTTGCCGCTTCCGACCAGTTCCAGTCGTATCTCTGCAATTTTATCATTTACGAGCGTTTTGTCATTATATTTCACATCCCCGATTTGCGCCGCATCACTCATTTTATCTATTTCATCTAAATATTTTTGTGCAATTCCGCAAACGGAATATGTATAGATAACTCCCCCAATTTTCCCCAGCTTATTAATCATCTCGGCTATCGCAGCATAACTGTTTCCCTTAAAAAAGACAATCAAATCAGCATTGTCAAATGTCCGGTAAACGATCCCCTGAACATCGTTTCTCTGCTTCTCGTCTTTGATGAATTGTTCAATTTGGGCAATACTTTCTTTCACCATATGCGCTTCATCAACCTGAACCATACAGGAGCATAAAATAATAGCCTCCTTTCCCTTTGCCCAAAACTCTTCGTCTTTTACCTCTTCCTCTTTCGTTTCATGTCGAAAAATACCAATATTCTGCTGCCCATAATAACCATTAAATTTTTCTATATTTCGGGCTGTGGAATACCATAAATCTGTCATATTCACGTTTCCCTTAGTGCTAAAAAGGCCTATATCCCCTCGATTTTCGACTTTTTCTACTGTCATGCAGTCAAAATACCCCCAACATGAATAGTCTTCTACTGCCATTTTCTCCTTTTCGTATCTGTCAAGATAGTGTTGTTTATATAATTTCAGTAATCTTATAGTGTTCATTTCCCATCTTCCTCGCCTGTAATTTTAATAGTATTTCAGATTTGCAAACTCTTCTATCCATTTGGAAATAATCTTCCATAAAATCCACTAAAAGGTCTGCGTTATACTGTTCAAGATGATTATACTTATTCCAAACCAGCCAGTATTTCCATCCCTCTGTTTCTAAAAGTTTTATACTCTCTTTAGATACCGATCTTCTCTGCTCTACCTTAAGATAGGCATTCAACAATTCATTTACCGTATACTCACAATAAATGCTTCCCTTATTCAAATACTCTGCTCCTAACAGCAAAATAACACATATATCTTTTCGCAGCATCCAGGGAATTTCTGCTATTATTGCCTCAATCCAACTTCCTCCCTCCGCAATATTATCTACCTGCAGCATAGGAATGATTAGTCCAACAATTGCCTGTTCCATTTCATTTTTGGGAACTTCTTCTTCATTACAGAAAGAAATGATGTCTGTAATAACATCCCCCAGCATATTGACTGTTCGGTTTTTTTCCTCCACTGTTTTGTAACCGGAATTTTGAATAATCAGGAAAATCACATTATACAACACATAAATTCTGTCTTTGTCCATCAAAGCCTTGATCATATCCAAAATAATATCCTCCAGCCTGTTTACCTGCCACATGTCATCATAATCAAGATTTCGGATCATATTCATAACGGGAAGCTGCTCATCATAGTAGGAAGATTTTATTTCCTCTTCCAAGCTCAGTATCTTGATGGTTCTGCTTCTGATTAACTCTATTACAGTGTCTCTGATACTTGTTATGGCAAGAAAAAAGATAAATCCTATACTATAAGCATAATTAATCACCTGCAACAATCCGTTCAAAAGCCAGTAATTCATATAAAAACTCCATATCATTCCCGGCAGCAATAACGCATAAAGTGCAACATAAAAGGAAACTCCTTTTTTTCTAAAACATAGGATTACAATACGTTTCAGACTGGTTCCATAATAGATCTCTTCCAGCCTTCCCAGCAAAAATATAACGCATGTCAAAGTAAACCCCCATACTACTATGGCAGCCGAAAACAAAAGATTATTGTTTTTCTTTAGAAAGCAGACAATTGAGCGATATTTTTCTAAACTTTTACATGTGCCTATTTCCATAACGCCACACACGATTATAAATACCACACTCAAAATTCCGCAAATAACTGCAATCCCAGTAATCCCTTTGCTGAATATTACAGCTACCGTATTTCTCTTACTTTTCTCATTTCTCTTATTCCTATTTCTCATTTGTACGGTTCCTGCATTTTTTAATAAACATTTGTAAATCGTGTGTGCTAATTTACACACAAAAAATATTCTAATAAAAAACACCAATAAAACATAGGAACTATACTAATGTTTTATTGGTGCTAAAATACCTATTTATTTCTACTATTTTACATGCCCGCACAAAAAAGATCACTCCCTTTTGTCCACTATAACAGCTTCCACTCCATAATATTTCGCCACCGCCCTGTTTTCCCAATCCTCCGGGTCTTCCTTGATATCACTGAAAAACAGCAGCCTTGGCTGGCTGGACAACTCATCCACCACAACCGTTTTCCCTTGGTTATCATTGTATATCTCTATCCGGTTCTCCATCTCCTGTGCATAAGCAGCCGCATTCCCATTTAACAGATCCTCCGTCGCTGCCGAAAAGGTATAATAATATGGTTCCGGCATAACCATAAGAGCGGAACCAAACAGCCACAAAAGCGCACAACTTATCAAGCACCAACATGTATTGGGTGAAAGCCGCACACCTGATACCGTCTTATCCTTGTCGGAAGCTCTACCGGCGCTTTGAATGGCTGCCTCCATTTTTCTCCTGCACCATCCGGTCACATAACCGACGCACAGGCTCAAAACCAGAATATACATCAAATAAGTCAGTGCCTGAAGCCGTCCTGCCTCCATATTCCCCACCGCAAAAAGAGGGGGCGTCATCATCGCCGAAGCTATGCAGTACCCAAACAAAACCACAATAACCGGATATCGGTATTCAAATACAATATTTCCCGCCAAATGCCAAAACAGAGGCACAAGCATAATCATCAACAAAATCACCGGCCAGGTGGTCCATTCTCCAATCACCCGGTCAAGACACTCATAAAAGGAAACAAATATCGCCTTAACAGGATTTAAGCCGGAAGCATCCGCTGCCCGCACCCAGTTTCCGGGAGCTGCAATATTCAGGATGAATCCCAGATAAAACAGTCCCATCGGCACGCCCAGCATCCTGCACCTTTTCCAGTTTTTCCGATAAGTTATGATAAAAGCAGCCATCAAAACCACAATCGCTACATTCAGCGCCGTCATCTGATTTCCGCCTCCTGTCAAGAAGCCGAGAACAGATGCCGCAGTCAGATCCCAAATCCTTTTCTTCCCCTTATCATAATAGGCTGAAAGAAGAAGCCCCAAAAAGAACAAGGACATACCGTGAACCAGAATGTAGTTAGCAGCGCCGCTGTACCAGTAGAAAGCCTCCACTCTTCCCGCAGGACACATACACTGAACGGATACAAACAAAACAATGACTGCAATAGTGTGTGTGATATATTTATCGGCATGAAAAGCCTTAACCAAAATACTGTGAAACAGGTAAAGCGTAGATGCTGTAAGCATTCCCAGCATTATCCATACTGTAAGAACATACCCTCTGACTCCAAAAGTACTGGGAGGAACCGCCATCAAAAAATTGGAGGTAAAGTATCCCATCCAGTTAAGCCAGTCATCCGCTGCACGCACAACTCCCTTCCAAAGTGTTTGGAAAATCGAATGACTCCCCATCCAAATCTGATGACATTCTCTGCCAATGGAATAGTCATCCGCACTTGGATAATTATACCAACCAATCCATAAAAGCGGGATCAGACTAAGTACATAAATAATCGTAAATACCACTGCCATTTTCCTTGGCGTAACCAATTTTACCAGTTTTTCTTCCATTCTGTTTCTATCCAATAATTTCATGACTTTTCTCCGTTTTACGAATCACACAATACTTCAGACCTACAGCGGCAACCGGAAGCATTAATACATAATATCCCAGTATATACCTGGACTGTGCCTCCCATATCATATGGAAAAGGAAGCCGCCAAATATGTTCAGTACAAAATAGGCTCTCTCAAGACGCCAATTTTTCATAATATACCAGCACCCCGCCGCACTCAAGACAAACATGATCAAATGATAGACATTCATCAACTGATACAAAATTGTTCTTCCGAATCCATAAATCAAAAAATCTCCCAGTGCATACCTGTTTTCCGTGTAACGGCTGTACCATTCGTTTGTAATCATAGCTTGAAAGGTAGGAGCATTCCACTGTGAAACAAATTTTTTATAAAAGAAATAAACCGCCTCTTTGGGATTCTGAACAAACCTCGCAAGAGATCCTAAAATATTCTCTACACATGCCTTGGTCGTAGCCGCTTCATCATAACCATGATTATTATAAACTTCCCAATTGTAACCATTATACCAGCCGCATCCGTTGTTTTCCTCATCCGCTTCCTGCAGCCCCATGGCAACCCATGCCACTTTGGGAACCCCCTTCCACATCTGATCCATGCCTGCCCGCTTTGCATACATAGCATCAATTCCCTTAACGCCTGTCTGGGAAAAAAGAATAACCACAACAAGCAGCGGCAAAAGATACCATTTCTTCCTCTGAAGCATTTTAATGACAACCGCAATTACAAATGCAACCATCCAAACATATATATTGGATTTTATAACAACCGCCGGCATAAACAATACGCCTGCCACCAGAAGGTCTTTTACGTTCTCACGCTTCAAATATTTGATACAAAAATATACAGCTCCTGTCCCCAATGCAAATCCGATAAGATCCCCATAAACAAAGGTTGCAAATAAATATAGCGGGAGCATTCCAAATGAAAGTATTGCTTCCAGCTTCTGCACATCTTCCTCTTCAAACAGTTCTTCCGTAATCAAATTCAATAAACAAATAATGCTGACAATCGCCGCCACATTAAGAAACTGAAACGCCAGATAATTTTCCGCCCCGAATATGCGATATACCGCCTCCAAAAGAGCAATCATTCCCAACTGAAACGGATAATGATGCAGATACTCCCCTTCTGCAAATGCCGCATAGTTATTCTGCATAAATTCTACTGCACAGTCACTTAAAAAACCACTGTCACAAACTACTCCACATCGAAAAAGCAAAACAAAAAAGGAACTGATAAGGAAAGCCCATACGCAGGAAATGATACGCAGTCTCTTTACTGCTATACAGCTTTTTTCAAGAAGAAAACTTCCTTTAAACGCTAGTACAAAAAATACCCCCAGCAAAACCAGTAAAATAACTGGATGATCATTTTTGTACTTGGGTATTTCGTTATAGACATACAATTCAAAATACGTGGTCTTGGTTAAACTGAAAATGCAATTAATAACAAACATCACCCAAAGCGGTATTAAATAAAAATATGTCAATTTTTTCAACATTTCCCAGATTGAACTCCTATACTCCTTTTGCCTGTTTAAAAAAGACACCAGTAAGCTGTATCTCTGTCAATCACAAGTTGCTCAGATAAATCCAAATACTCCCAATCCTTATCTTCGTATTCCTCAAAGTATCTTCTAAACTCTTCCTCTGTCATTTCAAGATTTTCAAACTCCCGTCTTGTTATAACCTTTATTAATGAATTGGTTGCCTGACTTAAAACTCTCTCGTTGATTTCATAGGAAGTATATTCTACTTCTTCGTAATAGTGAGGTGCACAAGCATCATTTCTATAGGCAATTTGGGACACGCGATTTCCTGTTTCATCTTCATACTTCAACATTTCCTGATAAAACATATTTATATACACTCCATCCAGTGTATTGCTGACAAAATGATTCGTCACTACAAAATTGGAAAACAGCAATTGTATTGCCAAATAACAACACCATCACTATGTAGAGTATCCTTCCAGATTTATGCTCCTTTATACAACTATATACAATTAAAACCATAAGCATCAATGTAAAAAGCAATGGAAACCACAATCCGGGCAAAATGTCTGCACTACTTTCATTCAAACCAATAAAACTATCTATTGCAAGCCGAATCTTAGCCCTTATATCCCCAACTCCCGCATGCTTACCAAATTCCTGTATCAGCCCGCTCCTTTCCAGCAACTTAATACTAAGCAGATTACATATCCCCATTGATATGCATGCCATCACTCCTATTACCTCATGCCAAATTGCTTTTTGCGATAATTCCCCTTCATATGACAAACATAGATAAAAAGCTATTAATACCGCTGCAAAAATCATCGTATACTGATAAGTACATACTGCAAAAGCAAGTGCAATCACCATACCAACATATTTACGTTTAGTAAAAAGATACACTGCAGCCGCAGCCATCAGATACCCCAGTCCAAAATAAAAACAACATTCTCCAAACATCAATAGTTCCGAGAAAAGCACATTCAGAAACACAAGATTTGTTCCAATGTAATATCCTGCCCTGTAGATAGGCTTTTCAGGTATCCACTGTTTAAAAATATGCTGAATACATATCATAGCTAATGCAAACATCACTAAAGCCAGAAAGGTAGTAATACTTTGATTGTCTGTAACTCTTATCCCCAGTTTAAACAGAATATAATCACACAAAGAGATAATATATCGTCCGGCTTCAATGTTAGTGCGAATGTCCGCATCCTCAACTACCATATGAAAAATTGTGTCTGCATTAAAGCTTTGGCGAAGCATACCGCCCCAAAACACAAGCAAACATAAAAAATTCCCTATAAATTCCACAAAATATTTTTGATATTTTCCCCAACTCTTCATTTATATTCTCTTTCTTTTACTCTAATTTGCGTATACACTTTTCCTTCTATTTCTCACCAAAGGAAATCGGCAATTTAAATTATTTCATAGAGTTTAAATATCTCTCAATCTGTCTATTTGTGCATTCCCGCATATCTTCTTTTTTCAGGAAATTATAATACCAACCAACCACCTCTTCAATAGTCTGTTCAATACCCCAAACCGGCTTCCACTTAAATACATCCTTAATTTTGGCACAGTCTAGCTTAAGCAACTTTGCCTCGTGGGGACCGCCATCACCTTGTTCCACCCATTCAGGTTTTACATCTGACGCTTTTTCCCACATTTCACAAAACAATGTTGCCATTTCTCCGGTAGTAATACAATTGTTCTCTTCTGGACCTACGTTATATGCGCCCGCCACAGCTTTATTTTTATACTGCTCCATTGCAATCATTAAATATGCCATGATTGGTTCTAAAACATGCTGATAAGGGCGAATAGAAGACGGATTTCTGATAATAATGTTTTTCTTTCCCTCTACTGCTCTGACACAGTCGGGAACGATCCTGTCTATTGCAAAATCACCGCCACCAATGACATTTCCAGCACGAACAGTAGATATGGCAACATTCTTATCTTCAAAAAAAGATTGCCTATAGCTGGCTGTTACCAACTCTGAGCAAGATTTACTGTTAGAATAGGGATCATATCCATTTAATTCTTCATTTTCACGATATCCCCATTCCCATTCTCTATTTAAATATACCTTATCAGTTGTTACATTTACAAAAGAGCGAACCGTCTCCGTGTTTCTGATGCACTCCAGAACATTAACCGTTCCCATAACATTCGTTTCATAAGTATATACCGGGTTTTTGTAAGATTCCCTTACCAATGGCTGTGCTGCCATATGAAACACGAATTCCGGCTTGCTTTCTTTCATTGCATTCAGGATGCTATCATAATCTCTGACATCTCCGTTTATAGAATTCATCTGCTCTGCCAGACTCAACACTTCAAACAACGACGGCTCTGTCGGGGCCTCAAGCGCATAACCAGTCACTATAGCGCCAGCATTTATAAGTGCCTGGCACATCCAACTACCTTTAAATCCCGTATGACCGGTAATAAATACCCTTTTTCCATAATATGACTTTATATCAAACATCAATTAATCTCTCTTTCTGCATTATTGTCCTCACAATCCTTCCTCTCAAACGGCATTGCAGACACTTATAATATTGTCAGCCATATAATCCAGCATGGGAACCGTCATCCCGGGATATACGCCAATCCAGAAAGAATCTACCATAATTCTGTCAGTATTCTCAAGGTCTCCGATCACTCTGTAGCCTTCATCAGCCCTACGCATCTCATCAAAGCAGGGATGCTTGGTAAGATTACCGGCAAACAGCATTCGGGTTTGTATGCCTTTATCCTCCAGTTCCCGTATCATTTTATTTCTTTCCACTCCAGGCTTGCAAGTGATGAGAAAACCAAACCAGCTTGGATCAGAATTTGGACATGCTTCCGGCAGGATCAGCTTATCCCTCACTACTGCAAGCTTATCACGCAAATACTTAAAGTTCTCTTTCCTCTTTGTCACAAAGTCAGGGAACTTATCCAGCTGAGCACAGCCTATTGCTGCCTGCATGTCTGTTGCCTTCAAATTATATCCAAAATGTGAATATATATATTTATGATCATACCCGAAAGGAAGTTCTCCGTACTGTCCATCAAATCTATGCCCACATAGGTTATCCCTACCAGAGGGACAAACACAATCTCTTCCCCAATCTCTGAAGGAACGGATACATTTATTCAATAACGAATTGTTTGTGTATACCGCTCCACCCTCTCCCATGGTCATGTGATGCGGTGGATAAAAACTGGAGGTACCTATATCACCTACGGTACCTGTAAAATAAATCCTTCCATCCAATTCATAAGTAGAACCAAGAGCATCGCAGTTGTCCTCTATAAGCCATAAATCATTTTCTTCACAAAATTTTTTTACTGCTTTCAAATCAAAAGGATTTCCCAACGTGTGGGCTATCATAACCGCCTTGGTCTTATCTGAAAGAGCTTTTTTTAACATATCCACATCAATATTATACTGGGGAATGGTTACATCTACAAATACTGGCACCGCTCCATATTGGATGATCGGTGCCACTGTGGTCGGAAATCCTGCTGCTACTGTAATAACTTCATCTCCACGCCTGACTGCACGCTCCCCTAATAACGGTGAAGTTAAAGCCATAAATGCAATTAGGTTTGCTGAAGAGCCGGAATTCACCAAAGAACAATGCTTCACATGTAGGTACTCCCCCAACTTATGTTCAAATTCATCCGTATATCTGCCTGATGTGAGCCAAAATTCTAATGCACTATCCACTAGATTCTGCATTTCCTTTTTATCATATACTCTGGAAGCATAAGGAATACGTTTTCCCGGTGCAAATTCTTTATCTGTGTTATGATACGCTTCACAATATTCTCCTACCATCTGCAAAATATGTTCTTTCGCCTGTTTTTCTGTCATTCCTTCAAATATCACAGCTATTCCGTCCTTTCTAAATTTCATTATTATACAATATTTATCTGTTACGATATATTGTAGCGCATTCCAATTCTATTTTTTCGTAATTGTTCGCTGTAATATAATCATATAAAAATCCTTCTTCCTTGTTAACATTCGGAAACTCTTCCTTTTCATTACTCTGGATCATACTTGATTCATAACTTCCATAAGTCGGATGCAATACAAAAATACAGGTTGGTATCTTTTGGGGGTATAAGGAAAAGTATTCTTCCAACCTCGGACTGTTAAACGCCATCCGCCAGGAAGAAGGGGTTCCATATTCATTATTAGTACATAAATAACTCCAATAACAGGATTTAGAAAAAAACACCCTGTCCTCTTCCCGGACATATTCCCCTATTGCCTGTTTCAATTCACTATACTGCCTTTCATGTTCCTTCGTCGTATAAAGATACTTGGCCGGTCCATCAACAATCTGCACATCCAATTGATCAAGCGGTGCATCCCTATACACACTAAATAAACGTAAGATTCCCGTTTGAATGATCATCACACTTATCACGATCATCACTGCACCCAGAAGTATCTGGTTCTTTTTAATTTCCGGCAATTTAAATACTGCAAGCAATCCCCCCATTGCAATCAAAACAAAGCCCACAGCCATCGCATCCAGCCCGGTATTTGAAGAAAAAGAAAAGCCAAGTGCCACACTAATACCTGCTGTCAGAAACAAACTTAGCGTTTTCTTTCCCACCATTTTTCTATCGTATAGCAGATATAATATCACCCCCCAAAAAAGTGTCCCTGCAATATTGATACATCCGATCAGATCAACTGATAAATAAGAATTTATAACAAATATCAACAGATTCACCACTATGATCTCATTGATCCGTCTGGTAGTAAGCCCCTTGTTCCTCCACTTTCTGTACCAGATATATAGAATAAGACAAATAATAATTCCAATCGTCCATACGTAACGCCATGCAATTCTCACTATAAGAAGTGGAATTACCATCACCGGATTAGTTCTCTGTAACTCTGGCTCATTTAATATATGCGGTATATTTATTATGATTTCTCTGATAGGGACCTTATAAAATACATAACCTAGATAAAATATCGCCGTCAGAGCCGTTCCTGCAAACACATGAAACACATTTTTCCTATATTCGCGGCACTTTTTACTAATCATCAGCGTCATCGCAACAATCACATAGAGAAATGCCAAATGTGGTGTATTAACTACTGCAAGTGCCAAAAAAACTCCTATAAGATAAAACCTTATCCGGCCCCTTTTCTTTCTTTCAAGCCAGTCATACAGCAATAAAACTGCGAGTAACACAAATGTCAATGTCATATTATAATATGACATACCTCCAATATTGGCTCGGGAATAAAAGAGGTATATAAAAGAACAGCCCAGACTAGGCAATACAGAATTCTGCTTACGCAATATTCTATATGTTATCATTGCCGTAATCATTGATATGCCCCAGTATAATAACCGAAAATAAAGATATACGCCCTCATTTCCGCCTGTGATCCACTGAAATAATGAGTAAAAGGGTAACATTAAAGGTGCACTTAACTGAGTCTTGAACCATTCATCAGCAATTATTCTCTCCCCTAACCAAAGGCGGTGCGTTATCGTCAGATAAAAGCTTTCATCTGACCAACTGAAGCTATAAAAACATCTCATCAGTATACATATACTTGCTATACCAAGCAACAAAAATGCAGCCATATCGATTTTCGATATTTTAACCTTCCTCATTTTCCGTTCTTTTTTCCTCCTCCAGCTCACGTATACGCTTTTCCATCATACTCATTTCCTGTATCAGTATCTTGATTTTAAGCGTTTGCCTGGAAGCAATAGATGTTAACGTCATCAGTATTGCTATGATAAAAGCAAACAACAGCACATATAATCCGTTCATATTGCTTTCAATTCCAAGCAGCCTTACAAAGCTTACCAGAAGCTCCGGAAAAAAGATCATGATACCCATGACTACTCCGGCCACCAGCCAGATCAAAGTATACTTAAGTTCCAGCATTCTCTTTTTTAGATAATATAAGATTAAAACAAAATAGCAGATTACTGCAATACAAAGAGTAAAACGCAATGTAGATGGAATCATTTCTTCTGCCTCCTAACGCCAAAGCTGAGCCGCCTGATCATCATTGCCAAAGTCACCTTACACATATAATACACGGATTTTTTTAGAGTTATAGAGCTTTCTCCATTCTCTCTCTTCCTCATCACTACCGGATATTCTGAAATCTTCCCTCCATATACTGCAGCTATGACCATAGCCTCCGGTTCCGGATAGTCTGCTGGATAATCCTGTGCAAAAATTTGGATAAAAAACCTGTCTACCACACGATACCCACTGGTGATGTCCTTTACTCTGTTTCCAGTAAGAACCCACCCCAAGTTGCTTAAAAATCTGATACCCACACGTCTTAACTGTGAAGACTGAAAACCTTCCTTTTGTACAAAACGAGACCCGATCACTACATTAGCCTGTCCGTCTTCAATAAGTTTAAGCATATCCGCAAGAAACGATACGTCATGCTGTCCGTCTCCATCTATCTGTACAGCAGCATCATATCCATTGTCTCTGGCATAGCGATAACCGGTCTGTACGGCCCCTCCAATTCCCATATTAATTGGAAGATTAAGAACCTGATAATGATTCTGTTTACAAATTTCTTCTGTTGCATCAGTAGATCCATCATTAACTATAATATAATCATACTGCGGATAATTTTCTATCAGGTTATTTACTACTTTCTCAATATTTTCAGCCTCATTGTAGGCCGGAATAATAATCAGACACTTCATGCGATATCCTTCTTACATACCAAATTATATAACATACCATTCAAAATGTAGTATACCATATGTTTTCCTACATATCTATTGCTTTTTGATTCTTTGTCATTTAGAATATTTGTATATGTGAAACTACAGCAATAATTATCGGGAGACATCCATGAATATCATTTATGCTTCAAATAATAACTATGCAAAGTATCTGGGAATATCTATTCTGTCACTTTTTGACAACAATAAGGATCTGGAAAATATTACCATATATATTCTGTCTCAGAATATTGACAAGCGCAATACAGGCCATCTGTGTTCCATAGCTGATAAATATCATCGATCCATCAAATTTATTGATATATCTGAGTTTGAAAAACTCATCCCCTTTGATTTTAATACTTCCGGTTACAATCCAATTACTTTATCCAGACTATTTTTATGTAGTTATCTTCCTTCAGATATTGACCGCATTCTATACCTTGACTGCGATATTATTGTAAATGGCTCCATTAAAGAACTTGAAAATATATCCTTTGACGGAAATCTGGTGGCTGCCGTTCCGGAATTAAATATGCCTGTTTCCAAAAAAGCTCTGATTGGTATTCAGAAGCATGAGACTTACTATAATGCCGGTGTTCTTTTAGTCAATTTAGCTTTATGGCGTTCTATCAATATGGAACCCATTTTCATGGATTATTATCACTCTATGAACGGACAACTTCTTTACAATGATCAGGATATTATCAATCACTGCTGTAAAGGGCAAATTCTAACTTTAAGTCACACATACAATTTATCTACTAACCTTTTCTATTTTCCAAGATACTTTGTAAAGAAGCTTCAACCGGCATATGACACCAGCTCAGCCTCCGCTTATTCAAAAATTCTGTCATCACCCGCTATTATCCACTATATGGGCGATGAACGTCCATGGATAGCCGGTAACCATAATAAATACCGCAGGCAGTACGAATATTACTTTACGCAATCCCCTTGGAAAAATGAACCGATGCTTGAAGGGCAAAAGCTATATATGCTCTGTTACCATATTTTAAATATCATAACACTGATATGTCCATGGTTCCGTATTCTGTTTTCAAAATTAATTGGTATTAATAAATATAAATGGTTCAGTAAAAAATAAAACTGTTAAAGGAGAAATAACCTCATGTCATCCTGTCCCAAAGTAAATATTCTGCTTTCAACTTACAACGGAGAAAATTATCTCTCCACACAGCTTGACAGCCTGCTTGACCAGACCTATCAGAATATCACTATTTATATAAGAGATGACGGTTCTAAGGACAGTACTCTTTCCATTCTGAAAGCTTATGAGCAAAGAAGCCTTACATCCGACCACCGGATTATTCTTTTGAACAACAGCTCCGGTCAAAATTTAGGATACATGAAAAGTTTCTGGACTCTCTTAAAGGAATCGGAGCCAGCAGACTATTATGCTTTCTGTGACCAGGACGATTTCTGGCTTCCCAATAAAGTAGAGCTTGGCATCAGGGCACTTAAGCAGGAAAACACTAACCTCCCTTTGCTCTATTCTTCTTCCTTTCAATATTGTGACGAAAACATGAATTTCAGCGGTGATCCCACAGCCATCAGCACTCCTGTCACCTTTAAGGATGTGCTGTTTTATACCCCTGCTTTCGGCTTTACTGTTATCATCAACCATACCCTGCGTAATATTGCGCTTTCTGCTTCTTCTCTTGACAATATTCCTCATGACGGATGGTGCCAGAAAATAGCCGCATCCATGGGGAAATTTATTTATGATCCCACGCAGACTGCCAGATACAGGCGCCATTCCTCCACTGTGACCTATGCCAATTCAAACAAATTGCAGTTGGTCTTTAAATGGCTTAAAAATGATGTTTTGGGGATTGGATTATCAGAGTATCACTTTATCCTGAAAAGATTTTATGAAGAATATGCAGACAGATTGGACGCTTCTTCTCTTTTCTGCTTGCAGACATTTATGGAGCAGCCCGTGACGCTGCCCCTTTATTTCAAACGCCTTTTGTTTGCAAAACGCCTGCGCCCATCTCTTGGTGGTGAATTAGCACTTAGGCTATGTTTTATGTTAAATAAGTAATATTATTTTTTTAGATGTACTTCTTCTTTCTTATAAAATTTTGCCACGGCACAATTAATCCAGTTATCAGAATCTTCCTGAATATCTATTAAAAACAACAACTGCGGACGGCTGGAATAGGGTTGCAGGTATACTTTGGTTTCATCTCCCTTCAGTATAGCCACCCTCTCATCCACTTCGATATCATATTGCTTAGCTTCACCCCACATTAAAGACTTAACCGCACTAATTGTGGTGAAATCATTTTTCTCCTCAGCAATAGTATAATTAAACCCCAAAAATATGCTAAAAAGTAGTATACTTCCAAAAAAGCAGACCGCATATCGATCATAAACCTTTCTGGCAAACTCCAGTACAGTGCATTCTGTAGTATATTCCCTTATTATACTTTTTAATATGCAGATAAACATTAATTCCAAACACACACAGGTCAATATCCATAAAAAATATCTGATATTCTGAATACGCCCAGGTCCTGCTTCTCCATATGCATATAATGTAGGTGTAAAAGAGGACGCAAACAACGAAAACACTATTAAAAAAAGAATTAAGTATTCCTACACTTTTATCGTTGGAGTTCTTTTAACAGCATTCCATAAAAATGGGAATAAAAATATCAGCGCTATAACTAAGATTGGCTCTGTCCACTCTTCCATATGCAAATATGCTTCCTGATAAGAAAACAAAATTGCTTTAATAGGCGGCCACGCCTCATATGTAGCCTGTCTCACAGCATTTCCTGGTGCTAAACAATTAATCAAAAAGCTTACCATTATAAACAGAAATGAAATAATCATTTTTCCGGTTACTGTTTTTCTCTTATAAATTGAATATGCTATAGCACACGCTGTTGTCTCCAGTGCCAATAACATTGTAATATAATTGCCCCCAGCAATAAAAATTCCAAGCATGCTGAGTCCAATCCATTTTTTCATCGAGCAACAGTCTTCATGCACACATATCACAAAATTGATAATAAATAACAACATGAAAGCATGAAATATAACATAGTAGCTTGCACCATTCCACCAAAAGAATGCTTCCGCCGGTGATGGTGCCATCTGAATAGAAAGAAGAAGCACCACGGAAGCGATAATATTCCCCGTTTTCGTATCGCATTTTAAAATGTTACTGCACACTTTCCTAAAAGTATAAAAATATGAAAAAATAAATAACCCTAATATAATATATGTTGAAAGGAAATAAGCATTTTCATTCCACACCCCCGGCTGTAGGGCAAACAATGCAATTGCCGAATAAGATCCTTGCCATGTAAAATAAGTCTCTTTTACATTAAGTAGCACTGCCTTTATTACTTCCCATAAACTATGTGTATCTATCCATGCGTTTCTAGTCATCCACCCATAAGAAAAATCATCAGATGTACTGTGATTATAAAAAGCTATAATTAATATAGGCAGTAAACTTATCCCTAAAACTATTTTCAAAAAAAAATTCCAGAATGCCAACTTTTTAATCCTAATGTTCATCTATATATTCCCCCATAATATCGGTCATATTCTTGTCAATAACCGTCCGAACTTCTGGCATACTGGTAATAATCCCCTGTACATAAAGGCAATTCGCCACCCTATATCCAAGCTCAGCATTATACGTCAAGCTTCTTAGATCATCTGAGTGATCCGGTATTCGAATAGTAAATTCAGTTATGCCTTTTTGATTTTCTTCTATGATACTATTAATAACATACTGATCTAATTGCACGCAGGTTTGGTAATCTGTATGTTCTCTTGTACTCATAACAAACTTACCATCAGGATATGCTGCTACGAAAATAAGCAATGGGATCATAATAGGTAACAATCTTGAAACCAGAGGAATATTTTTGATCGTGTATGCTGCCGCAACTACAATAATAGTGATTAGATAAAACCATATTCCCCATGACGCATCAATTCTGGACATATAACCACATTTTGCATTCAGTAACAAAAGAAATAACGTAAGCAAAATCTCATTACATACAATGATTATGAGTGTCTTCGCTATGTCGGATTGCTTGCAAAGATGCCCCGTATATATATGAAAAATTATAGTTATTAATAGTACTGCCATAACAATAACAAATGAATTGGATAATGCACCAACTAATGCGACTAATTGACGAACTGCCAATGCGAAATCAAGCGTTAGATTTACTCATATTTCATCGGCTCGACCACCACTCGCTTCAAAGAGAAGAGCGATCCCCCACATAACTAAAATAAGCAGATAGATCATATTCTTGCAAATATATTGTTTATAATTATGTTTATAATGCCGCAAATTTATAAGCAGATAAACGCCTGCATAAATGGCCGTAATTGCCGAATGAAATAGATTTGAAAACAATGCAAAATATAGTAATATAAGAAACAACGCTTTTTGAAAGCAATTCCAAGATAAAAACATTTCCGACATATCATCGAAACGAAGAAAAAACAAAACAATTATAGCATTGAGAATTCCTGACATCGTATAAAAGTAGATGCAGCACAAATCAGCAGAAGAGAACATACACTGACTTGTTCCACGATTTCTAAAAATCAAAAAGAAAAATATGAGAAACAGAATTTCACCGGCAAAAGCAGCGCGCATGGTTAATTGGCAACGCACAACTAACAATTTCTGCAAACAACTGCACATAACTGTTATCGCCAGTGTAATAATGATTGCTGAAATAATTGTAACGGAATATACATAGTCTCCACAAATCGGGCAAACAATACGAGCAGCAAGCCAACCAGCAATTGGCATTAATGTTTCCGGCATAACTCTAGCAGGATTCCATCCCTTCCAAATAGGTATAGGCAACCGAAAATTTCCAAGATACCTCCAATCATCACAATCAAACACAACCAATGGACATATTCTAATAAAGAAAAAAAGAAGAAATACTGCAATTCCTGCGTGCATCAAGACATTTAGATACTTCTCCTTTTTTACAACTCTGTGCATATAGCCTCCAGAATATATAAACGTCATCCTCAATTCCTTTGTCAATCGCATTCTAATCTCTAAACCGTTTTTATATAGAAAATATTGATTAAATATTCATACCATCATTCTTCCATGCTGTCAAGTAAAAACTGCTTCTTTTGCAAATGAGATAAAAACTGCTTCTTTTGCAAATGAGAACATTCGAAACATTAGATATTAATACATAAATTTATTTTTCATTTTATTCATCCTGTGTTATACTTTTGTTCATAACATAAGTTGTAATTAATAATTGGTATAATAAGCGAAAAGGCGGAGGCGAACCAGATGTCATTTAGCGATGTAAGGACACTTGAATTTAAACAATACGGTGATGAAAGGGGTCATTTAGTCGCAGTGGAAGGGCTGAAGGATATTCCTTTTGATATAAAAAGAATGTTTTATATCTATGGTTCTGATGCCACAGTAGTCCGAGGGCAGCATGCTAACAGGAAATCAGAATTTGTCCTGATTAATATAGCCGGAACCAGTAAAGTGCGGGTCAAAGACGGCCTTGGAAACGAAGCCGTATTTACCTTGAACCGGCCACATACCGGCATTTATCTTCCCAGGATGGTATGGAAGGATATGTATGATTTCAGCCGGGACTCGGTACTGCTTTGTCTGTCAAACGAATATTACGACGCTGAGGAATACATTAGAAATTATGAGGAATATGTCAAATTAATTAAGGAAACAAATATATAAACAAATATCAGAAACATACCTGTATCCTGATATACAGAAAGGGACACTGCTTATGATCGAAAGATATAGCGATAAATATAAAAATGCCTGGGATAATTTTGTATTAAAAGAGAGCTGTAACGGCACTTTTCTCCAGACCAGAAATTTTTTGGAATATCATCCGGCAGACAGATTTATGGACTGCTCTTTGATTTTTATGAAAGGAACCAATATTATTGCTGTTATTCCGGCAAGTTTACAGGAACAGAACAGTAAGAAAACAATGATCTCACATGCCGGAAGTACATTTGGCGGAATTGTTTTAGGAAGACAGTATAAGAAAATATCAGATTTAGATATGATATTTGATGAATTGACGGAATATTTAATTGCCAATGATTTTTCCGGCATAGATTTAAAAATGACAAGCAATTTATATTCGTATCAAAATATGGATGTTCTTGATTACTATTTGTTAAAGTATGGATTCTTTGATACTGCCGAATTAGGGTATTATATTGATTTGACGCAGATACATGCTGGGGAATTTATTTCATCTTTTAACGGCTCAAGAAGGAGAGGATTAAAAAAAGCATTAAAAAATGAAATGGTATGCAATGAATTAATCACCGATGAAGAAATGAAAATGTTTTATGGTATTTTATGCAATAATATGGAAAAATTTGATACAAAACCAGTACACACCCTGGCAGAGATACTTGAGTTTAAAAATAAAAGACTTTGTGATATAGTAAAATTCTATGGCATTTTCAAGGAAGAAGAACTTATTGCCGGCAGTATGGTTTTTAACTTTAATAATAAACAGGTTTTTCATACCCAGTATTTAGCAAGTGATCAGAATAAGCTTGAATTCTATCCCAGCGAATTTTTGTATTACTCATTGATCAGACAGGCGAAAGCAGATGACTATCACTATATTTCATTCGGTACATCTACACTGGAGCATGGTAAAGTTTTAAACAAAGGCCTGGCGCAGTTTAAAGAGGGTTTTGGAACAGAGGTATTTGTTAATCGCACATACCACAAATCGATCAGGAGGTAAATGATGTACAGGATCATTTATATGGGCGGATATAACGAATCCATATGTAATATTGTTATAAATTTCAAAAAAATCAATATTGAGGGAATTATTATTGATCAGACTCTGTCTGCATCGGAAATAGATCAGGTAAAAAACTTCTTTATTGAAAAAAATATCCCTGTTATTGAACTGAAAGATATCACAGCAATTCATCCTGATATGATTTTCGTATGCGGCTACACTAAAATTATTAATTCTGATTTATTGGATCAGTTTTTGTTTGTAAATATTCATGCGGGCATATTGCCTAAATGGAGAGGAACAAGTGCGAATTCATGGGCTATTATTAACGGAGAAAAAGAAGTTGGGTATTCTTTTCACCGGGTCACGGAGGAACTGGACGGAGGTGAAATTTTTCACAAAATAATTATTTCTCTGGGAGATGAAGAAAAATATGCAGAAGCCCGCAATCGCCTGAATTCGATTATGCATAAGGATTTAGAGAGTATTTTTCTTGATATCTTAAACCGTAAAAATGAACCTGAGCCTCAAAATGGAGAAAAGTATATTTATTGCAGTAAATTTCATAAGACAGACGGAGAAATACATAACTGGAATCAAAAAACTTCTGTGATATTTGGTTTCTTCAGAGTAATGGGATATCCATACGGCACCGGCCTTTTCCTTTTCTATAAAAATAAAAAATATGAGATTTTAGAGATGAAGATTGACAGCCAGCATGACAATGCAGTTGGAATAAGTGGCGCCATTCTATTAACAAGAGCAGATTCTGTATTAATCAAAACTCTTGATGGTGCAGTGGAAATTGGAAAAATCAGAGATGAGAATGGCAGCATAATCAATGCAGCTCAGGTATTCCGCATAGGAAACAGGCTTTGACAGGAGGAATTATTATGGAAATAATGGCTAATCGGCTTGACCGTGGATTTTATATGTACCAAAGTGAATTTGAAGCAAAAGCTATCGATGTACTGCGGTCAGGCTGGTACATTCTCGGAAAAGAAGTCAATAAATTTGAAAATGAGTTTGCCGCATATACCGGAGCAGACTACTGTGTAGGACTCGCCAGCGGTCTGGACGCTTTATGGATAGCATTCAGACTACTTGGTATCGGTAAAGGCGATGAAGTGATCGTACAGGCCAATACATATATAGCCAGTGTAATGGGCATTACGATTAACGGAGCAACTCCTGTTTTTGTTGAACCCGATCAGTTTTATAATATAGATGCTTCTAAACTGGAAGAAAAGATCACCCCCAAAACAAAAGCAATATTAGTCGTCCATTTATATGGTCAGGCTTCTAACATGCAGCAAATTGTTAAAATTGCAGACAAACATCACCTGAAGTTGGTCGAGGATTGTGCACAGTCACATGGTGCATGTTTCAATGGGAAAATGACAGGAACTTTCGGCGATATCGGATGCTTCTCCTTTTATCCATCAAAAAATTTGGGAGCTTTTGGCGATGCCGGAGCTATCGTTACAAATAATAAAGACATTGCTGATGCTGCCAGAGTATTCAGAAATTATGGTAGTGAAAAAAGATATTACAATAAAGTAGTAGGGGCAAATTCCAGGTTGGATGAAATGCAGGCTGGATTATTAAGAGTGCGCCTGTCCCACATAAAGGAGCTGACCGAAGAAAAAGAACGTCTCTGTAAAAGATATCTTGCCGAATTGAAGAATCCTCATTTAGAATTGCCGCAAATAAGAGAAGGTGCCGGTCATATATGGCACCAGTTTGTGATCAAAAGTTCCTGCAGGGATGAATTGATTCAATATTTGGAAAGCAAAGGGATAAAGACTATCATTCATTACCCTATCCCTCCGCACCTATCAGAAGCTTATCAATACCTTGGATATCAAAAAGGGGATTTCCCGATCACAGAAGAGTATGCCGGTCAGGTCCTTTCTATTCCCTTATATAACGGAATGACGCAGTCGGAACAGGATTATGTCATAGATGCCCTGAACAGCTTTAAAGGTATATAGTGAACTGCCGCCGCTATTACTGTAAGTATCAGCAATATTATCCCATTTAAAGGGATATTCCACAAAACATTTGCCAAATATCCTTTCAGCACGGGATAAAGAAATTTTGAAACAAGATATTCCTGTACGCAATACAATTCGATCGTAATCGATCCATAGAACTCAAATATTTTCAGTAATATTGTTCCCATCCATCTTAGATACCCGACAGACAGCAGTTTGTCAATTACTCCGGGAATCAGAAAGCTGAGCGAAACAGCCATCAGAAAAGTGGGGACACAGCAATTTGAGGAGGGCACCAAAACATAATAGTCTTGGAAATTTGTCATATAAGCAAGCATAGCTCCCAATATGAACGTAATAAATATAGTAAACCAAATCAGTCTATCTGCTGCAATGTCAGTCCGCTGAGAAATCCATCCCACAAGAATTCCTACTGCAAAAACAGGAATTCTATTTGTGAATCCCCATACGTCCTTTCTTATAATATCTTTACAGCCTAAAGATACTATAAGCCAGAGGATCAATACTGCCAGTGTAAATACAATCTTATTTGAAGATTTCCTGAATAAACTAAAGTACAGAGGAAATATGAAATAAAGAATAGCTATCATTGGCACATACCACAGATAACTGTATATGTTCTGCGTGACAAAATTATAAAAGAAAATATTTCTCAAGAACGTTTGTAATGACCATCCTTCTAAAACTGCTTCTAAAATTCCCATCAGCATAAATGGAACAATTATCCTCTTTATCCTTCTTGCATAGAATACCGGCAATGATGATTTCTGTATTGCATATACTAGTCCCATCCCCGACAGAAACAGAAAAATATCTACTCCTCCAAATCCAAATCTTTTCACTACCGTTTCCACATGCGTTAAAACTCCCCCGCTTTGAGATATCGGAAAGCTTACATGAAAAGCAACTATCCATAATGCTGCAAATCCCATTACTGTACTTCTGTATTTTTTCAATAATTGAAACATCTTCACTTTATTATATGATAGCTTCAAAAACAGTTATCATATACTCCTTCTCTCTGGTAAAACTTCAATTGCATCTATTTTATGTAATTATCACAAATTTTTCTTATTTTGTAAATACTTGGGAATTGACATTCCTTTTGATTTGAATTATATTCTTTATATTACTTCGTTCACGAAAGGCAGTTTTTTTCTAATTATGAACAGACAGGAAAGTGATATTCTTCTGACCTTAACCTCACATTCATACATCACTCAGCGGATTTTAGCAAAATCTTGTGGATATTCCCTGGGAATTATAAACCGCTCTCTCAAATCCCTGATAGAACAGGGATATATTGACCAAACAGCATCTCCAACACCGAAAGCTAAGAAAGAAATATATAAAAAATCACCAAGAAATGCTGTTATTCTGGCAGCCGGATTTGGAATGAGAATGGTTCCTATCCATACAGAAACACCTAAAGGACTTTTGGAAATCAATGGTGAACCTTTGATTGAGAGGATAATTAAACAACTACACGAAGTGGGGATCAAGGAAATTTATATAGTTGTCGGTTTCATGAAGGAAAGATATGAATATCTGATAGACGACTATCAGGTAAAGCTTATTACAAATTCAGAATATGCTGTCAAAAATAACATGTATTCTTTAAAAAAAGCAGCAGGATATCTATCAAACACTTACATTATTCCCTGTGATATATGGTGTGCCCAAAATCCTTTCAGGCAGCATGAGCTTTATTCCTGGTATATGATCAGTGACTTAATCTCACCGGAAAGCAATATTCATTTCAACAGAAAGTTTGAGCTTGTAGTATCAAGCAATTCTTCCGGCGGTAATTCTATGATAGGTATAGCTTATCTGCTCAGGGAACAGTCTGAAGCAATAAGATTAAAACTTGATCAATTGTGCCAAGACAGCCGCTATGACAATGCCTTTTGGGAAACGACCCTCTTTCAAAATAATAAAATGATAGTATCGGCCCGATTAGTACATTCCACGGACTTTATTGAAATCAACACATATGAGCAATTACGTGAATTGGATTGTAATTCCTGTCAGCTGAGGTCAGATGCCATAACTATAATAGCAAATGCACTAAAAGTAAAAGCATCTTCAATACAAAATATCAGCATCTTAAAAAAAGGGATGACCAATCGTTCTTTTTCCTTTGAATGTCGGAATCAAAAATATATCATGCGTATCCCCGGCGAGGGAACCTCTCAATTAATTGACCGGACTCATGAGGCCATGGTCTATCAAGTAATCAATGGAAAAGGTATTTGTGATGACAATATCTACATTAATCCTAAAAATGGCTATAAAATAACCAGATTTATTGAAGGCTCCAGAGTATGTAATCCCTTTAACAGAGAAGATGTCATAAAATGTATGGAGAAGCTGCGCTCCTTTCACAATATGCATCTTGTCGTAGAACATGATTTTGATATATTTGAACAAATTAATTTTTATGAATCCCTGTGGCAGGAAGAAAAATCTGTCTACAGAGATTATTTTACAACCAAAGAAAAAGTATTTTCACTAAGGCACTATATCAGCTCTCATGTAGCCGAAAGAGCTTTAACCCATATTGACGCTGTTCCGGATAATTTTTTGTTTTATACAGATGAACAGGGAAATGAAGTCCTCCGTCTGATCGACTGGGAATATGCAGGGATGCAGGATCCCCATGTAGACATTGCCATGTTTTGTATCTATTCCCTTTACAGCAGGGAGCAGGTGGATGATCTGATTCAGATTTATTTCGCTCAAAACTGTCCTGATGAAACAAGGATCAAAATCTACTGCTATATTGCTTCCTGCGGTCTGCTTTGGAGCAACTGGTGCGAATACAAGAGAACGCTTGGCGTTGATTTCGGAGAATACTCTCTTCGGCAATACAGATATGCTAAAGAATATTATCGCATTGTGTACGATATGCTTGGAAAGGAAAGAGAAAAATGGGATATAAAGTAGATAATGCAGTAATATTAGCCGCAGGAATATCCAGCCGCTTTGCCCCTATTTCTTACGAAAGACCCAAAGCACTGATAGAAGTCAGGGGAGAAGTCCTTATTGAACGCCAGATCCGGCAGTTGTTGGAAAGAGATATTACAGACATTATTCTGGTAACAGGCTACATGAAAGAACAATTTTATTATTTGAAAGGCAAATATCCTGTAACTATCATTGAAAACAAAGATTATCTTATCAGAAACAACAATTCTTCTATTTATGCGGCACGGAAATATCTAAAAAATACTTATATTTGCTCAGCGGATAATTACTTTATGATCAATCCTTTTGAAAAAGAAGTAGCTGAATCCTACTACGCGGCTTCCTTTGCATCCGGGCATACAGATGAATGGTGCATAAAAACGGATGATGATGATTTTATCACAGAAGTCAGGATTGGCGGCAACCGTCAGTGGTATTTGCTGGGTCATGTGTTTTGGAGTGAAGAATTCAGCAGTAATTTCATTCAGATTCTTGAGGCTATCTATAACAAGAATTCTTCTAAAAATATGTTCTGGGAGGATATTTGGCTTGAAAATTTACAGCAGTTGAAAATGAAAATAAGACGATATCCTGAAAAACAAATATATGAATTTGATTCACTGGATGAATTACGCAGCTTTGACAGTAAATATATCAATCATTCAGGCTCTGCTGTTATGCATAAGATTTCTGATATGCTGAATTGTGATGAAGGTAAATTAACTAACATCAAGCCATTAAAAACCGATATGGAAGAAGTTATTGGCATTTCATTTGACTACAATAACAAACGTTATCAGTTTATATATACAAATGACCTGCTGGCGCCGATACCGAAAGGATAATATAATGACAAAAAAGAATAATTTAAAGAATAAAATTGACTGGTTTTCTACCATAGTACCACTGATTGTTGTGATAGCAATGTGCATCGTCTTTATGCTGCTGCCCGGACAGTCTGCACTTGCTCTACAGGCCATCAGAGGATTTCTTGGTGACGAATGCGGCATTTACTATACGCTGCTCGGTATAGGAATTTTTAGTTGCACAGTATATATAGCATTTTCAAAATACGGAGCCATTACTCTTGGAACCGAAAAGAGACCGGCATACTCTTCATTTCAGTGGGGAACCATGATTTTTACCTCTACCATGGCCGCCGACATTCTTTTTTATTCCCTATGCGAATGGGCGCTATATGCTAATGAACCGCATATTACAGAATTAGGCGGCATACAGAAATGGGCTTCCACTTATCCTTTATTCCATTGGGGACCGATTGCCTGGAGTTTTTATATTGTCCTTGCTGTAGCCTTCGGCTTTATGCTTCATGTAAGAGGACGGGATAAACAGAAATTTTCCGAAGCATGCCGTCCTATTCTCGGTAACAGAGTGGACGGCATATGCGGAAAGGTAATTGACTTAATTGCTATTCTGGCTTTAATTGCCGGAACCGCAACGACCTTTTCCCTTGCAACACCTCTTCTTTCTGCTTCTTTAAGCCGGATATTTGGGTTTTCAAATAATACAGCACTTACTATTCTGATTTTGCTTCTGATTGCATTTGTATATACCCTGACTGTATGGTTTGGCATGAAAGGAATCTCAAAGCTGGCATCCTGCTGCGCATACATGTTCTTTATACTGCTCCTCTATTTCCTTATTGCAGGTGGTGAAGCAGTATACATATTAGAAACCGGTTTCTCGGCCCTTGGCAACATGGTTCAAAACTTTATTGTGATGTCAACATGGATGGATCCCTTACGCGAGAATTCTTTTCCCCAGAATTGGACAGTCTACTATTGGGCATATTGGATGGTCTGGTGCGTTGCCACACCTTTCTTTATTGGGAAGATCAGTAAGGGGCGTACCATTAAGAATACTGTACTGGGCGGCTATGCCTGGGGATTGGCAGGTACTTTTACATCCTTTATTATTTTAGGAAATTATGGATTGTCTCAGCAGATGAAACATGGCTTAGATATTTCCGGTTTTATTGCGGCAGGCGGTGAATATTCCGAAGCAATACTAAGAATTTTTGATACGCTTCCACTCAGTGAGCTCGGACTAATCCTTCTTATTATAACGATGATTGCATTTTATTCCACAACATTCGACTCTATCACCATGGTAGTATCCTCGTATTCCTATAAAAGGCTGCCAATAGATGATGAACCGGATAAGAAAATACGAACCTTTTGGGCAGTTATGTTCATTCTGTTTCCCATTGCACTGATATTTGCAGAAAATTCTATGTACAGCCTGCAGTCTGTGGCAATCATTGCAGCATTTCCTATCGGATTTATTGTAATTTTGATTACGGTCAGTTTCTTTAAGGATGCAGGTAAATATCTGAATAGCTAAAGTTCACTAATCAAAGAAAGGTGGTTATTATATGGATAATGGTATAAAGCAAGGACTGTTAAATAAATATGGCAGACTGGCAGCTAAATTAGGGGTAAACGTGAGCAGTAAAAGAGAAGGAGCTAATATCATTATTAAAAGCTTATTAAAGGATTTTACTGATTCCTGCAATAATCCGGCAATCTGGTGTATGGGAGAACATACACAGATGATGATGGCTGATTTTATGTATGAGCTTAAAAAGGTCAAGTTTATCATTGATGATCAGGCAAAAGACAGCGATATGGGCTTTAAGGTCATCAGTGAAGGTGACGTGGCAGAAAACAAAATAGATGGTATCATAATCTCTTCATATGATCTTAAAGAGGAAATTAAGAACACAATAAAAGAAAAATATCCGCATATAAAGTATCTTGATATATATGAGAAGATGGAAGAGAAAGGAATTGTTTTTGAAGCCGATTATTATTCGCAGGATCATCCTTATAGCAGATATACAATATTGAATCAGCTGCAAAATGAATTAGACAGAGAAGAAGACCTTGAAAAACAAATAATCCTATTCAGAGAAATCATTAAAAAATATATTGTTATTAAAGATTTTAAAAGTGCCATAAAATATGCAGGAGAGCTTGCTGATATTTCCAATGATCCTGAAGACAGGACATGCCTTGTTACTCTAAAAGAAATATATGATGATCAAAAAAAGATGATGGCATCTGTTTCCGATAAAAATGTAGTTATGTTTCTGTTTGATGGGTTAATGCGTAAAAGTGTATTGGATGGAGAGATGCCGCAATTACAGAAGTGGATCAATGAAGAAACATATTTTTTTACAAACGCATATTCAACCTCTACCTCTACCTATGAAAGCCTCATTCCTACTTACAGTGAAAATAATGATCTGCGGACACAGTATTATAAGAAAAGTATTGTTCCCGAAGGAAAATGCCGTTTTATTAACGAAGCGCAAAGGCAAAAAAGAAATATCTTCTTTTATACTGATTCAGCCGGTTATATAGAATGTAGTGACATTGTAATATGTGAACGTTTTGAGACTGCAACAGAAAAAATGTGGGATTTTATGATGGATGCATCCGAGACAGATAACGGACTATTTTATATTCATATATTATATGAGAGTCATTTTTCATATCCCAACCCTTACACAAAAGGAAAAATTATAGCAGAAGGAACTTCCATTATGTTTGATTTCCATGAAAACAGAGGCGGAAGACTGCGCACAGATTATATCGCCCAAAAGAAAGATTCTCTTAAGTATCTGGATGATGTTGTGACTCCGCTGCTAAAACTGATAAACTGCAGAATGGTAATTTATGCGGATCATGGTAACATGCTTTTGCCAAAATCTCAAACTCCGGAAATGGTAGGTGAATTAAAGCTTAAATTTCACGAAGACTTGCTTCAAATACCTATTGCGGTTAAATCACCGGAGGTGGCGAAAGGTGTGAAAGACAATAAATTAATCTCTCTGATGGAATTGCCACAAATTATCTCAAACTTATTGGAAAATAAGAGCTTTGACTATGAGGAGAAGTCTCACATAAAGGCTCAGCGATCCCAGATATATAATTTAGATTTTATCCGGCTTTACCGTAAGTTCGGGTATGAAAGAGCTCTGCAGGCATTTGAAGTGTTCATATTCCCTGATAAGCATAAACTTGCCGTCTATGCAGATGGAAGGAAAGAACTGTATCTTGAAGATACAAAGTTAAACGAGAAAGCTTTATGTAATAACTACTATCGCCATATTAAAAACGAAATTACAGTGATCAGTTTAAGAAGCTTTATTTACAGCAGAATATTTCTTTCACATTTGTATAACCAGTTTTTAAGAAATGCATTTAACATCGCAAAGAAATTAAAGAAGCTTATTTGGGGTTAATGAATTTTAAATTAACATTAAGAGTGAAAGGAATTTTTTCCCTTTTTACGCAAAAGAGCCGGGGTGCTCCGGCTCTCTTTTTCAAAATATTCATTCAAAATGTCAAACCATTTTTGACTTATTCTGACTTAATATAATATCAGAATACTCTTCAAACAGATAATCTTCATAGCAAATATACTTTTGTACCCTGTTAAAATTATCAATAACTGCCTCTATTCTTTCCTCATAATCCTCTTTGCAGCATTTCTCAATAATTTTGTCCAAATCGTTAAAATCCATTTGATTTATTTTGATTATTCCGTCTGCATTAAAAAATTTTTCAATTTCAGTTGCACCAATATAAATTGGAATTGTCATGGATGCAAAGCAATTCATTATTTTTTCCGTAAAATAATACGGCGAAATGAAATTCTCAATTGCAATGCTATAACGGTAGTCCGTCAGAGAATCTCCCGCTTTGATCATTGCTCCTCCGTCAAATGTTCCATAAGTATCGACCAATCCTGTATTCTTGAAATGAAAAGCCATATCCTTACGATATTGATGCAGGTCGCACATTGTTTTTTCTGATGATATGAGCGAGATGTTTTTAGTCTTTTTCTGATACAATTCCTTATCTATAGTGCCGCCTCCTACTTCGGAACCATACCACACTCCGCCGCCAGGTATAAATTTTGCATTAGGATAGCGCTCCAATAATTTGTAGGAATGTGTAAAAAGTCCTGTATAATCGCTGATTACTTCCCGCCTGTTATAAACATTCTCATAATCACTTGGTACAATTGCCTCCGACTCTATAAGCAATCCGAATTTTTTTTCACAATACGGGTAACTGTGAAAAATATTGTCATGAGTATAAAAATGAACCGGCAATGCTTTATTATATCTATCCCATATAATATGCTGGGTAACAGAGTATTGAGGAGAAGAAAAAGAATATGGATGATGTGAACAAATATCATCCTTAAGATAAAAAAAATGCATAGGCTGCCCTGCCTGATTGAATACAGCGGGTGCACAGCTTGTGGTATCTGTTATTATCTGTTCATGCCATTCTCCGCTATTCACGATCCTATTTATTTTATTTTTTACCTGAGGAAATTTCTCTAATATTTTCATCGCTTATTACCTGATATTTCATTTTTCTCTAATCGAAGCACGCAATATTCCTTTTGTAAAATAGGGAGGCTTTATGTCATATATTTCATAAATCAGCGTACCCAGCATATATCCCCTTGCCATATCCTTATCATAATCACATAAGATCTGTCCCAACTTCTCTTCATCGTCAAGTTTATGATAAGTACAGACCGCAAGCTTATCAATTTTTTTATCATGAAGCAGCCTGTCTGCTCCCTTCAAAATACTTTCTTCGTAACCTTCCACATCCATTTTGACCATATTAATATGATCTATTCCCTTATTTCGACAGAAATCATCTAATGACACTGCGTTCTCTCCACTATGCTCATCAACATATTTCTTCACAATTTCAACCTTCTCCATATATGGAGCAAAGGTCAGCCGCAGCGGCTTCATCCAATGTTCATCTGCTTCAAATAGGTAGACCTTTCCTGCCTTTTCAATGACACTTAAAGCGAAATTACCGTCTGCGCAGCCTACATCAAAGACAATATCGCCCTTTTCCACCTGGAAATTTCCATCCAGATATTTGTGCGGAGAGTTTTCAGACTGCTCTGCTGCCAGACCGTTCAAGGCTCTCAGAGCCTTTTCCTTCGTATCTACAGCCTCATCAAAATACAACCTTTTTCCTTCATACAAACCATAATATAATTCATTTTCTTCATCATAATCCACATCTTCAACGGAATATATCTGTACATTTTTCAAGCTGCCGCAATATACATCTGCGCCGTTTTCTTTTACATAATCAATGCATTTCTGCATTTCTTCATCCCGTACCGGGAAGCTTTCATACATAATTTTTGTTTCTATAAGTGCTTGCTTAATATACTCCATAAAGGCAAAATGATGCCATCCGTAATCATGCTCTCTGTACATAAAAATTTTCTTTTTTAAAATATATTTACAGGCCTTTTTGTATTCCCTATAAAGAATTATTTTGTCTAAAAGTTCAAGAAACCCGCTGAATTTCATTCGGATATATTCTTTAACCTTTTCACTGAAAAGAAGATTAAATAATCTCTTCAAAATAAGCATGCTCTTTCTCCTCTTTCTGTTCTACATATTAGTATTGTTTTTCATTTCCCACATCAAATCCAATTTCATTATCAGTTCAATACACTTTCTTTATCACGCAAGTATGCCTTACCTTCTTTTACCTCATATATCTTATCACAATTCTGTATCGTTGTCAGTCTGTGAGCCACAATAATCAGCGTTTTCTGTCCCTGTAATATGTCTATCGCCTCCATGACACTACTCTCTGTTTCATTATCAAGCGCCGATGTTGCCTCATCCAGAACCAAAATATCGGGATCACCATAAAGTGCCCTGGCAATTGCAATCCTCTGTCTTTGTCCGCCCGAAAATTTTATACCTCTTTCTCCAACTACCGTCTCTATTCCATCAGGCAGTCCCTTAACATATTCACTTAGCTGAGCCTGCTCCAGTACCGCCCATACCTTATTCTCATCAATTTCGTTTTTATCAATTCCAAACGCAACATTGTTCTTGATAGAATCATCAATCATAAAAACTGTCTGCGGTACATAGCCTACTATTTTACTCCATGCTTCCGGCACCGTAAGCACATCTACTCCATCTATATATATTGCACCCTGCTGTGGACGTAGCAGACCTAATACCACATCTGCCAATGTCGTTTTTCCCGCTCCTGAGCTTCCAATCAAAGCCACCGACTCACCCTTGTGGACCGTAACAGAAAGCCCTTCCAGAACATTCTCTCTTGTACTAGGATACTTCCAGCTTACATTTCTGATTTCCAGTTCCTTTTCAAAATTTAATACATCCTTGTTACTCATTTTATCCCATGCGCCATGCTCTTTATTATATTCATTAACATACTGCTCATAATCTTCTGCTTCCTTCAAGTTATTATAAGTAGATTCTAACGCAGTGCGGTAAAACACAAGTGTGTTAACACAGCCGCTCATTCTTGATATTGACGGAAGAATGCGAAAGGCTGCTACGGCAAATGCCCCCAGCTGTGGAACAAATGTCTCAGGATTTACCCCTAATTGAAGTCTGATGCATACCATCACAATAATTCCCACAATACACACTGCTTCAATAATCCTTTCCGGACAGCCGCAAACAAAATTATACGTAATGCTTATTTTTCTCACGTCATCACTGGCATCATCATAAGCCTTCACAAAATAATCGTTTCTATGTGAAACCATAATCTCCTTAATGCCTGTGATAGCCTGATATGCATACTTATTTCTGACCGCAATGGCAGACCACTGCTTTAATCCGGAAATACTGGTCTTTTTCTTAAAGGCAAGTGTAATTGCCATGAAACAGGCTGCTGCTACAAACAGTACGCCGCCTGCCATTAAAGTATCTTTTATCAGAATATAGCCGCCAATCATTATACAGGAAAATGACTCTACGCACAGCTTAAAAAGACTGTCAAGTATAGTATTAACACTGTCTACATCAGACCCAAGTCCTCTCATAATATCACTTGAATTTACATTCAGGAAAAAAGTATAGGGTCTTCGCATAAAAGATTCCAGTAGTTTGGTAGACAATTGTTTTTGAAGATTATTGCGGAATTTTATTTGTACGTAAGAAGAGAACAGCAGAAAACCATTTTTGATGAGATAAATGCCTATGACTCCTCCTGCAACTGCAAAAATGAGACCATTGACTGAATGTATCCCCAAAAAGGCAGCCACCGGTTTAATTAATTTATTCTCAGCCAGTTTTTCAGGCGTTAATAATACCTGAATAAATGGAAGTATAGACGTAACTCCTAACAGTTCCAGACATGATCCTATCAGAATAATGATAAGAATGCCTATGCTTTGCTTTCTCCGTTTTTCCGGCAGAATGTACTTTAGTTTCTGTAATAAAGCTACCAGTGTTTTTAAATCTTTCATTTTAGTTCCTTTCAAAACGTTGTATTTTATTATATTTCCAGAGAGCTGCTCCTGACAACACGAGTATTGCCACTAATGAAATCACTTCAGATACTCTCCAATACCATGGTTCTCTGAACCGCACATCAAGCTTCCCTTTATATCCCTCAGGAAATATTATTTTCAGCCTATTGTTCTCTCCTCTTCCAGTCTCAAACTTCTCTCCCGTATCAGTATCAATTGCCTGATATCCTCTATAGTAAGATACAGGACACTCTATATATCCTTCTGCCTCCGCTTCACATTCTATGATGAAGTGATTATAATTCCTTTCGTACTTTTCAATATAAGCATTGCCTGATATCTCCGTATCATTTAATGTTGCCATACAGTCTGTTCCTGTATAGAAATATTCCTGTCCTGATATTGCCATATCCCATAATATCTGTTCACCATCATATCTTACTATATTATTGTTATCCCTCATAGTAAAATCTGTAAAAAGCAGTCCTTCTAAAGCACACATAATGCACAATCCCATGATCAACATTTTGATTTTAGCAGAAGATAACTTATTCTTAAGCTTCCCAAATACCAAACAGGCCAGCAGCGGCACCAGCACTACTGCTACCGTCATGAATCTTGTGGGGCGGCGAATACTTACTATTAATTCTGCCAGGCGGCTGTTCATCATGGAAAATATATCCCATGGGAACAGGCTGGTAGACATAAAACAAGCAAGTACAGTCATTCCCAAACAGACAGTCATCCTACATTTTTCCCGCTTTTCCTGCCATTCACTCCCAAGTAAAAGCACGCATGCCATAATTATTATCGTAGCGGGCGCTACTCCAAGTGAAAAAGGAACCGTTCCCCCTACACCGGGTACATATCGCTGATAGGTTCCTCTTCCTGCAGTAGGTATTGACAGCAGCTGATAAAGAGAAATTCCCACCCTCTGAATATATTCAACATTCCTTTCACTGAAAACCTTAAAATCTTCCCTGAAATAATCAAGAAACGGAACCAAAAACCATAAGTTAGTAATAATAACCGCGCCAACAGATTTGCATAGTGCTGTAAATGTTTCTTTTTGAAATACTCTGCGTATTCTGATAAGACATACACCTGCCACAAAAACAGTTATAATCTCACAGGAAAGGACATGAGTCTGTATCAGTCCTGCATATCCCAAAGCAAACCATATCCAGCTATGTTTTGCATTTTCTTCTGCATTATCTGCAATCAGTAATTCCCATACTCCCAAGACTATCAATGGAAAAAACACCATTGCCGAATATTCACCTACACCTGCCCGCACCCATATGCTGCCTATGCGATAAACAGACATGGAATACAATGCACTTCCCAAGAGTCCTATATACTTGTCCTTACTGATTCCTCGGAAAGCAAAATAAGAAGTCAACACCGTCAACAGGCCAATTACCATCTGGTAAAATTTGTAAGCAGACTGCATAGGCGCTCCAAGCACTCTTAAAACAGCCGGAATGTAAAGTAAAATATCTCCATACATAACAGAAGCCGCAAATCCATACCCTTTAAGCCAATTAGGCTGAATCTTCACGGGAAAAGCTCCTGACATAAGTCCGTCCTTGATGCCCTCAATCCTGGCAAGATGAAACCAGATATCATGTCCTTCTATCATGGAATTGGTAAATACCCCAAGAGAGCTTACCATGAAAATGCAGCAAAGACCAAGAAAAACCTCATAGTTCTTCCTGATTGTTTCTCTGTATTTTATCATGCAGTAACCCATATCTACTATCAACAGTTTCGTAATAATCTTAAGTAACAGATACGTGAAGGAGCGAACTTTACATCTTGTAAGAGTAATACTGTTTATACGCATATACCCCACGTTGCTTCGGTCTATGGATATATTCATGTTGTCAATTGACCTGTTTACCCATATCTCCTGTTCATATTCACCGTAGGCAGAATCAAGCAATCCAGTGTCTGCAACCACTACTCTGTAGCCGTCAATATCCGGCAGAAAACCTATACTGTTTAATGAAGAATCTGTATCATAAGATACATGCATGCGCCAAATACCCTTCGTCATATATCCCGTATTGATTCTAAACCAGAATTTTGCATTCTGAAAAGTTTCATCTACATAATTATAATATCCGGTTTCACCACTCCAGCTGTAAAGAGGAATCTCATTGAACACAATTTCCTCCTGCTTTATTCCTCCGAACATGACGCACGCTATCATTATCACTAATAAATTGATTCCTATGATCAGCTTTCCTGATACTTTCTTCATAAAGACCTCCGATGCCAAATATGCAGGTTGAACTCATGAACCGGTTTTTCTATGAGTACATTGGTAAGCACTCCCATAATACATGACAAAACCCACACCAATATCATTATTTTCCATGTATATGTAAATCCCACTACAAAAACCAGTATTTCTTTTATCGGCATATGCCATAAATAAATTCCATCCACTTGTTATCAATTTGGGGTGAGCATGCAAATATGTTTACAAGAACAAAAAATAATATAACAAATATTCCAAACATAACTGCCACAGCAGGCGCAGGCATAATAATATTTCTAAGCAGACCCTCCGAAGGCCCTGCCCATGTATGCGCTATCATGGCATGCACAGCTTCCATTACTCCAAAATAGTTAATTATATTATTATTAATTTGATATTTCTGCATTTCTATTCTCCCATTTTGCTAACCGCTGATAAACCGCTGTTTTGGTTCTCCTCTTTATCCACGAAACTCTTTTATACATATAACAGCTGATTCTCCTTATAGTTGGCAAATCAGCTGCATATTCTCTAAATATCCCGAAAAAAACCTTATCACTTTCCCTGACAGATCTGTCAGACAACCCATTCTCCTTGATTCTGTAAGCTGTCCCATTCTTATTTGTATCATAAAACTCAATTTCTTTCGAAAGTCGTAGCGTCAATTCATAATCCTCATACAAAGACATATCCTCCCGATATCCTCCGGCCTTTCTTATCAGTTCTGCCCTGATACAGTAATCCCTTGGAATAATCTTCGTATCATATGTCCTTAAAAGCCTGATAAATAGATTTCCGTTATATGCCCTCCTGGCTTCTTTACTTTTTATCACATCTCCCGTTTCATCTATGTGAATTACCCTGGAATAGGCCGCTATATCCTGACCATTTTCCCGGTATCTGCATATCAGTTCCATTTCATTTGCTATTTTATATTCATCAAAACAACAGTCGTCTGCATCCAGAAAGGTAATGTATTCTCCTCTTGCTGCTTCCAGCCCCACATTTCTTGCATGAGACACTCCCCAGTTTCGGTCCAGACTGATCAATTTAATCTCAGGACATCTGACCTTGTTCTGAAATTCTCTGACCAGATTAACTGAATCATCCGCAGAACAGTCATCAACAATAATAATTTCTTCTATCGGATATTTCTGCCTTACAATGCTTTCTATGCATTCTTTGAGGAATTTTTCATTATTATAATTTGGCACAACAACAGATATCGAAGCTCCATTCATGATTACATTTCCTCCACGCATGATCAGATCATCCCTCATGCCGCATTCTCTCTTCTAAAGCCAGTAATTCTTTCTTTCTGTCTTTGATTTTTTTAAATGGGATTCCCACATTTATACTCCAGCTTTCCGAATCATGCTCAATAAGAGAAAAGCTTCCGAATGCACTTCCTTCCTTCAGTGTTACGCCAGGCAATACCACACTAGTGGAGCCGATAATAACATGCCTTTCAATATGAACAGGTCTGCTGTCCACATTCTTATATTGATCCGGCACCAGCGGATTGGTCATTGTCTCTCCGGAATAATCATCGCTTACACTATATACGCATATACGTGATGACAAATTTGCAAAATCTGATATAAAAATTCCTTTTTGACCGCCATATAACGCACTGTAAGCTGCAATATGAACGTAATTACCTATCTCAATACGCCCGCTCAGAATACAGAAATCATCAATTCTGACATTATTTCCAATTACTATATCGGATGCACCGTAAAGGCTTGCCTTTTTACTGATCAACACATGATCGCCAAATGACTTTAATCCCAGTTCCTCTAATTCCCGTACAGAATAAAAACTATTCACAACAAGCTGCTCCTTACTGTCACATAACTAATATCCGCTTCAAACTATCACAGATATACTCTATCTCACTCTCCCTTAATGATGCAAATAATGGAAGCGTCAAAACCCGGTTCGCCACTTTAGCTGCTATGGGAGTCTTGGAAACATCAAATCTGTCCTTATAGCAGTCAAACGTATTCGTCAACGGATAAAAATACTTTCTTGTAAAAATTCCCTTCTCACACAACTTATCATGCACTTCATCACGGCTTATGCCTGCCTTACCATCGATCAATACAGGAAAATAAGAATAATTCTTTTCCACATTTTTCTGTTCTTTCGGCAGCACCATACCTTCAATGTCTCTCAAGGCTTCCATATACTGCTCATAATTCTTCCTGCGCAATGCAATTTCCTCATTGATATGACGTAGATTACATAGCCCCATAGAAGCCTGAAACTCATTCATTTTTCCATTAGCGCCTATTCCGTCTACTATTTCTGCTGACTGAATACCGAAATTTTTCAATTTATATAAAGCTTCTCCAATTTCTTTTTGGGAAAAACATGCCGCACCTCCCTCTATGGTATTGAAAACCTTTGTTGCATGAAAGCTGAATATAGACAGATCTCCAAATGTCCCAGCTCCCTGTCCCTTATACCGAACGCCAAAAGCATGCGCCGCATCATAAATAACCTTCAGATTATGGCGTTTTGCAATATCTGAGATTTCATCCACATTGCAGATATTGCCATATACATGTACCGGAAGAATGGCGGAAGTCTTATCGGTAATCAGCTCCTCGAGCTTTCTACAGTCAATCGTATAATCATCTTCATTAATATCACAAAATACCGGTGTCAGACCGTTACGTACAATTGCATGGGTAGTAGATGCAAAAGTAAACGGGGTCGTAATGACCTCGCCTGTCAGTTCCAGCGCCTGCAGCCCCAATTCCAGTGCCATATGCCCGTTGACAAACAGGGAAATCTGCTCTACTCCCAAATATTGTATAAGCTTTTCCTGCAGCTCATTATGTTTTACACCCATATTCGTGAGCCAATGCGTATCCCACAGTTCCCTTATCTCATCTGCAAACTCTTCAAAGGGCGGCAGAGAAGATCTTGTGACCATTATGTTATTCATGCCATATCCTTCTTTCTCCGTATCTTAGTTACCAATAGCAGCCCTGATCCAGTCTTTGAGCATCCTTTGGTTTATCTCTCTCTGTCGGTCTTGCCCATGCCCCATTATAAAATCTGCTTACCTGGGGAATTTCGTCCCAGCGTTTACCCTTAATACCGAATAATATCTGGGTAGCTCCCCCCATTACTATGGCCTGCCTACCCATACGCTTTATTTCTGCCGCCAGATGAAAGCCGAAAACACCGCATCCCAGAATCGCCACATCAAAATCGTAATCAGAAAGCTGCCTTTTCATGTAATCAAGCGCCTCAAACCAGTCCTTATATTCCTGATTCTGGTTCTTCTCTATAAACCATACTGACTTCATAGTCTTAAGCTCAAATTCCGGCAATATCCGGCTGTTCTCAAATAACTCCTTCCGGTGTAATGCATACTGCTGTTCAATCAGCTCTGCAAAAGGATTGATGACCAGTACCTTCTTCCCTGCAAGTGCACCTGACCATGGATTTTCAAAGTAATATGGCTCCAATGCACTATAATGCATAGGTTTTGCCTGTGCAGCATAATTGCTAAGAATCCAGTCCTCCATTTTTACCCGATACCATACGGCAATATAATCAATGACCTTACTGTCTTCTCTGACCAGCGAAGTATATCGGTTAAATTCATCTATACTGTCAAAGGTTCTGAATTCATCTATCTGATCCAGAACACTTTTCGTACCGTATAATCTATCCTGATATTCGCTTACCATCCAGTCAATTTCGCGCATACCATACCTGGCTGCTGCAAACGGAATTCCAGACAGGATTGCTTCTGCGATCCTCCTGTTAGCTTCATCGCCCCCAATGATCAGCTGATTTCCTATCTTTCTATATTGGCAGCTTCTTCCGGTCATCTTCTCTGACAGCTTTCTGAATTTCCACTTCATCCTGTACGTCATCCACTGTGTTTTCTCATTCATTCCCGCTACCACCTTACTTATTATTTAGAAAGCGTTTTATATCGCTGAATTCTCCTGCATGTTCTTTTAACCATGCCTTATCCCTGTCCCACCATCTTATTTCCAAAAGTCTGCTGATCTGCTCTTCCTCAAACCGGTACTTAATAATTCGTGCCGGAACACCTCCTACTACCGCATAGGGAGGAACATCCTTAACCACCACAGCACCCGCTGCTACAACCGCTCCGTCTCCTATTGTAACTCCCTGCATAATCGCTGCTCCCTGTCCGATCCAGACATCATTGCCAATGACTACGTAATAATCCTCTCCGGCATACTTCAACTCTTCAAAGACTTCTGTTCGGGAATAATTAAGACCTGTTATACAGGTATTCGAAAAGAATGCAGGATAAGTAGAAACATACGTATCTGTGGGATGATTGCCCGATATTGTATCCACCTGAGAAGCTATAGATGTATACTTCCCTACTTTAGTTCTCTCAAGACGGGAGTTCTGGGTCACATATGATCCATATCCCAGATAAGAATAGATGATGCTGCTGTTATCACCTATGAAGTTCTTTCCTTCCAGTATCGTACCTTTTGTAAAAAACGCACGTTTTCCAAAGCGGCTGTGGGTTCTGCTGCCTATAAACACCTTATAAAAAGGCAATATACATCTCCAGACTGTTTCCCTGATATTTCTCATATCTCTCCTCAATTAAGACTGTTAACAGCTTCCACGATCTTCGTTCTGAACCTATCCAGGCTATAGTCCTTTTCCACGAGGTCGTTATTTGCTTTTACCAACCTATAATATTCGCTTTCCCCAAACTCCATCTGAGACAATTCCTCTATTTTCCGATAACCTGCCCCGTTAATTCCCATTTTACTAAGCAGACGCATATCCGTAACAGGAACAGTTTGAACATACATACATTCCAAAAGCACTCCTGATGTAAAATTACTATAAGCGTCCATACTATATGGAAGCACACAGTACTGTGCACTCCCTAATATCCTCAGATATTCCTCGTACTCCAGATAACGGTCTTCTATTCTGATATTTTCTGTACATTTATCCACTGCCTTCTGATAATATTCTTTGTCATAGAATAAACCATATATTTCCAATTGCATATCACTTCCCGCAAATGCCTCTATCAACTCCACGATCCTCTTAGATGCATTCATGGTACCCACACAGACCACCTTCGATTCCTTCGGCTCTTTGCAATAGCTTTCATAAATTGCAGGGTCATACATGTAATCCGGTGCATAAATACAATGATATTTGCCCTGATCAAATTCAGGATTGCTGCTTACGATCAGGCTGACCTTCGATAAGACCTTCTTAAGGCAGAAATTATGATAACTCTTGGAATATTCTCTTGCAAATAATGTTATAATAACTTTTTTCCCATGTAATCCAAAAAGAAACAAATACATAAAAAGGAACTGATTTACATTATAAAACCAGACAATATCACTATTAGAATGCTTCAACGCATATCTTATATTACAAAAACTGCGAAGCATTTCCAGAATATTCTGCCATACATTTTTTCCACTTAATGTCGCATCCATATAATAAGGCAACGCACACGTGTGTTCTGCTTCTATTTCAGCAACATACCCTTCCGGAGCCATGATCTCCATATCCAAATCATCAGAAAATTCCTGTATATAATCACGAATGACCTTTAATGAATGACCTACCGGTCCGGAATTTTTACTATAGCACCCAATATAATCAATCATGGAAATTGTCTTTTTCATCTGTTCTCCGTTCTAAATAAGACGGTCCACTATTTTCCCGATAGCATAAGGGGCAAAATGTCCTGCAAAAAACAAAATTTTTGCAGTTACTTCAACTTCTTCTGCCTTCATAACGGGATGATAATTTCCTGTCAGTTTTCTTTTAAGCATGCCCAGTATTTCCTGTTCACCATTATAATACTTTTTAACATTATAATAGAGTTTCAGCAGAACTGCCTGATATTCCTGCAATGCCCGCCTGTAAAGAGAGTCCTCTTCTATCTCTGTTAAAAAAACCATCTTTTCTTCCAGTGCGTCCAGCCAGTCCAGTCTTTTCAGATAAAAGGGCTTGCGCATAATACTGTCAGGCGACATATAATAAAAGTATAGCTCCTCATTAGTATAAACTACTTTATCCGCCTTATAATATATTTTATAGGTAAGAGCTGCATCTTCATGTATCCGTCCATCGGGGAATTTCAGGTCTGTAAGCAGTTCCTTTGCATACAGCTTGTTTACGGGATTAGCAAATCCGCTATATTTTTTATTATAATAAGACCTCAGAAATTCCAATCCACTCATAGTCTCAGACCATATATCATATTGAGCCGGAATTTTCTCATAATTCGTTACATTCTTAATGACGCATTGTACCAATTGCGCCCCGGCTGAAACTGCCAATTCATACATCTTTTTAAGAAAGCAGGGCGATACAAAATCATCTGAATCAACAAAGGCTATATACTTTCCATTGGCTGCCACGATTCCATTATTTCTTGCCATGGCCGGTCCCTGATTTTCCTGATTGATTACAGTAATTCTGAAATCCTTTTTCTGAAAATCATGACAAATGCGAAGACTCCCATCCGTAGAACCATCGTTTACCAGAATAATTTCCAAATTGCTGTATTCCTGTCCGCAGACAGACTGAAGGCACTTTTCCAAATATCGCTCTGTATTATACACAGGAATGATAACACTGATCAAATCTGCATTATTTTCCTTCAAACTAACTTCTTTCAATTCCATTTCCTCTCACAGTACACATATTAACTGAACAGAAAATCTGCCAGATGTGATTGATATATGATCCCGTATATTTTATTTTTCCTGTTCTTTTTCACACGATGTTCTTTCATGTATGCCTGTATTTCATTAACGTAAACTTTGCTTCTCATATCAAATGCTTCTTTGAAAATTTCATTGCATTTGTCATATATTAGCTTTCTGCTCAGATCTTCATCAACTAAATAGCTGTATTTATCAAGCACCCGTAATTCACTTCTTCGCATACCCATACGGTTTTTGAGAGCGCACGAATTACTCATTGATGTGTCTGAATAACGGTACATCACGACACATGCATCCAAATATCCAACTGCCAGCTTATTTGCAATTCTTAAGTAATAATCCCAGTCCTCAAACCATATTTCTTCATCAAAGAATCCGATTTTACTGTATGTTTCTCTACTGAACATAATACTGGGTGTAAAGAGAAAATAATGACAGTATAACCGTTTAGCAATATTGCCTGACATATCCGGCTTTTCATTATAATAAACTCTGTAAGATTCCAAATTGCCCAAAGGATAATGTGTATCCGCACTCCCTACGATTCCATTAGCAAATATACATCCATATTCCGGATTTCTCTCATAATAATTGACCAATTTTTCTATTCCATCTTCTAGCAGAAAATCATCTGATGCAATTAATTTAATATATTTACCTGTACAGATCCGCAGCATCTCGTTTAATGTCTTGGGCAGACCCATATTCTTGTCATGACGAACAGTTAATACCCTATCAAATCTTTCCTTTAATTCACTGCTCCATTTTTCTATTCTTTGGTATGTATGATCCGCTGAGCAGTCATCTGTTATTACTATTTCCAGCTCGGTATACGTCTGCGCAAGGAGACTTTTCATGATGTCATCTATATAGCTTTCATGATTATATGCCGGTATTAAAACAGAGACCAAGGGAGCCTTTTTCATTTGGGGTTCATCCTTTACTTTAAGATTTTCTGGTATAAGTCCAGATATTTATTGCATATACTTGTCATTTCAAACCTATCATATGCATATTGTTTGATTTTTTCCGAATCATATTTACTGTATTTTTCTATCATCTCCTTCAATCCGGCAATGATAGCTTCTGTACTGCCTTTCTCAATCAGCATTCCCACTTCATCATTGACAAAGGATTCCGGCCCTCCGCATTTTGTTGCCAAAACCGGCTTTCCCAGCATCATTGCTTCTGCCAGCGTACACCCGAAAGATTCCGAAAGGCTGGCAGAAATCAGAAAATCCATGTCATTTATGATTTCATATACCTTCTGCTTCTCACAGTGTCCATAAAACAGGCAATATTCAGATACGCCATATTCCTCTGCCATATCTTTAAAATAATCCTCACATACTCCGCCGCCCACAATATGCAGTGCAATATGATATCCCTCTTTTACCAGTTCTGAGAGCGCCGGAATAACAAACTGAATCCCCTTAATATCATAGCTGTATAAAATCGCCACCAACGCAATATTGATCATATTGCTTTTACGATACTGACTTCGTACCGATTTCAGCTTCGGTTCTAAAATTCCATTATATATGGTACAGAAGCGCTGTTTGGGAAATATCTTTTCCAACTTGTACTGTAGATCCTCCGAAACACATACGTTACATTTACTGACCGAATATATGAATTTCCCATACAGCTTACCTATACCTTTATCTGTACCGGAATATTCTACTGTTGAATGTTCCGTTATCATAACAGGCTTCCTAAATACTAACCCCAACAGTACCGCAAAACGCCCTGCCTCCACTGCCACATGGGTATGAATAATATCAGGATGAAATTCTTTATTAATACGCAGAAATGTTTTAAAGACCCGTCTCAGATTCCCACCTCTGTGATTCTTTTCATAATGACTTCTATATGTTAATAATCCTCTCTCATTTTCAACAGACATTTCCTGTTTCAGTGTTTTGTCGAATGGAAAATATACTGCCACATCACAGTTTTTTTGTAATTCTAACGCCTGTTCATAATGAAATACCCCTACCGTAGTGGCTTCATCATTCTTTCCGCTATACCAGCTTGGCATTATTAAGACTCTCATAGCTCTCCTTACCAACTTACATGTTCGGATTGATTTTGTCCTTTAAAGACATAGTATTTGATTTTCGAATAAACGCCCTGTGAGCTGTTTTAAAAATCCTCAGAAAAATACTGCGGGGCAGCATCAAATACATTATTTTCTCTATCTTAAACACAATTCCCAGATCCGTTTTTTTCTTCTCATAATCCTTCCATGGTGATAATTGTAAGTATTTATCAAACAGATCATTATCCGGATGAACGTTTCCCCTATCCCAAGGGAATTCTCCTAAAAAACGAAAAAAATGATAAATGCAAGGATTCTTCCTTGCCAGTTCTAATTCCTCTCTTGTATAATAGCCTTCATTTGAATATATTCTGCAATATGCTTCAATAGTAAATGCTGCATGCACCGGCTGAAAGTTGTATTGAGGCATAAGTATCCCTATCCTGCCACAGCATACTACATTAAGCAGGTCCTGATCCGGGGAAGGATAATTATTTCTGACCGTTTTAACATGATGCATAATGGCATCTGACAGCTTTTGCTCTTTCCATTCATTCATCAGAAAAAGGATCACACCGGAATTGAAGTATTTGTCATCAGCGTTCAGCCCTATTTCTCCCTTATGCTCCATAGCAAGTGAATCCAGAGCCATATAAATTGGATATTTATCTGTGGCTCTGTCGAACAGCTCGTCCAGTCTGCCTGTAACTATCGTATCCGCATCAAGATACAGAAGCTTTTCTATAGAATCATCCACAAGATAAGGCAGAAACAAACGAAGGTTTGCTGCGTATGATCCCCTGTATGATGGCATTCCTGCTGCTTTCATTTTTCTAATTTGTTCCTCTGTATTTATAAAAAGAAGCTCTCTTTTATATCTGTCTGCCAGCTGCCTGAATTTTAAAATACTGGTTTCCGATAATTTTTCCCCCAAAATAAAGATTCTGACAGCCTCCATATGCTTATTGTTTTCCAAAAGTGACGTAACAGATACCCCTGCATACGGCGCATATTTTTCATTGAACTGATAAATAACATCAATCTTCATCGAAGTTTATTCTCCTCTCCTCTACTACCAGAGGTCTGTGAATAACACGGGTATTAATATTCAAAATATATTCGCCTAATAATCCTATGAAAAAAAGCTGAATAGAACCAATCACATAAATACCTATGACAATCGGCGCATTCCCAGCCTGAAAATTATCCCAGTTTACCAGCTTCATTACCAAGTACACAAGTGCAACAAGTAAACTGATTCCTGATGAAATAAATCCCAGTATAGTAGCTAGTCTCAGTCCTACCTTGGTATATGAAGTAATACTGAGCATAGCTGCATCATACAGACTATACAGATTATTATGAGTTTTTCCCGCTCTTCTTCTTGCCTGCTCATACTCAATATCAATGCGGTCAAAACCATGCCCATATTCTGCAACAATTCCCCGTAAAAAAGGAATCGGATCATCTAATTTTCTCAATATATCAATGAATGTCTTATCATATAATCCAAAACCAGTAAAATGTTCTATCATTTCTGTATCAGACATATTTTTTATCATCTTATAATACAGACTGCGCAAAAAATAAATAAATGCGTTTTCTTTACTACTCGACTTAATTCCACTGACAATCTTATGCCCCTTTTCCCATTCCTCCACAAACCTTGGAATTAATTCCACGGGGTCCTGAAAATCACAGCACATACTGATTGTACAATCGCCGGTCGTCTGGCACATGCCATAAAAAGGCGAATTGAACTGTCCGAAATTAGTAACATTAAAAATCGCCTTGATCTTATGATTTAACCTGCATATTTCCTCCAGCTTTTTGCGGGTGCCGTCCGTGGAGCAGTTATCAATAAACAGTATTTCATAATCGTAATTGCTGAGAGTTTCTTCCAGAACATTAACGACTGCAAAACTCATCGGTTCCACATTATCCACTTCATTAAAGCAGGGGATCAGAATACTGATTTTCTTCATATATTGCTCAACCTTCTTGTCCTTTATACTCACTTCATATTACTTGATTTTATCAGCACTGTCAACTTTGCCGATTCCTATACCAACTTATAGTCTCACGTATTCCCTGTTCAAACGTATACTCCGGTGCAAATCCCGTATCTTCCTTTAACAATGTAATATCCGCAAGAAGATTCATTACCTGCATCGGCGCATACGGGCGCTCCCCAATTCCCAAAGGCAAGGCGGCATCAATAGCATCCCTGATCATATAAATATATTCTCTTAAAGGTCTGCTCTCTCCGCTTCCTATGCAGTATGTCCTGCCATTCTTTCCTTTTTCACCTATCAGCCTGAAAGCTCTTCCTGCATCCTTACTGTAAAGATAATCCCACTTCTGTTCTGCCTCGGTAAAAGACGGCTTTTCTCCCTTTAACAATTTATCTATTGCGTACATTACCAAAGTCGTGCTGTTATCACCGCTTCCATATACGCTGAAGGTTCTTGTCCAGATGCATTCCATACCAAGCTCACTGCACAGAATCCCTGCCATTTTCCCTGCCGTATACTTGGCCACGCCGTACGCCACATCAGGATTTACCGGAGTATCCGGTCCAATCTGCCCTGATACCCTTCCGTATTCCGCCTGTGATCCCGCTCCTATGAACCGTCTGCACCCAAGCCTCTTTGCAAGCAAAATGGAATCTAATGTATACCCGATATTAGGTTCCTGTAAAAATACATTTTTTCTGTCATCACTAAATGTATTTCCCCATGCGAAATGATAATATACATCACATGGTCCCGCATCTTCTACTTCCAGATCCTTTAAATTTTCCTGATTACACTTAATAATACGTACAAATCCGGAATCCGGAATAACATTAATTCTCCTCGAATCTGCTCTTGCAATTGCAAGTACCTTTATTCTGTTTAAAATACATTCATTGATCAGTGCCAGTCCCAGCATACTGGTTGCACCGTCTACAACAATCTGCTTCATATAGTCTCTTTCACTCTATTAAGTCAATATACATGTTTTCTCTCAGCTCTTCCTTTGATAAAAACGGAGCCATATCTTCAAGCGGAGGTGAAAACAATGTTCCGTCCTCCAGTCTTTTAGTTGCCGACTTCGGCTCGAACAGCTGCTCGGTGGCGGTAAATATCTCACAGATGAGAAATCCTTCCATGCTTAACGCCTGATCCAAAATGCCTTTTAATCCGGCATCATTTTTACAGCCAAGGTACGGAATGCCATAAGCATACGCCAGTTTTTCAAAATCAGGAAATCCCAGATCTTCGCTTTCCGGTCCCACACCTACCAATTTATCACTGAAAATATTCTTCTGTGTCAGTCTGATCTGATGATAGCCCTGATTATTAATAACAAATATTATAATCGGCAGCCTATTGGTAACAATGGTCTGCAGCTCCTGCAGATTCATTTGAATACTCCCGTCTCCTGCAATACAAATAATTCTTTTTTTCTGATTAGCAACACATGCTCCTATGGCAGCCGGCAGATCATACCCCATAGAGGACAATCCGCAGTTCATGATAAATCTCTGCCCTTTATCAATTACATAAGTCTGGCTGCCCACCACACTGGCCGAACCGTTTGCAACTACTGTTATATCCTTCTGTGTTAATGATGAGCTCAGCTCATGCATAAACCGATAGATTCCTACATGCTGCTGATCCTGCGGTGTTTCCTTATTGAATACCGGATATTTGCATTTCCATAAGCTACACTGCCTGATCCACTCATCATTTTTGCTGCTGTATCCTTCCTTTGATTTCTCAAGCAATTTTTCCATAAATACTTTTGCATCTGCACATACAGGCAAATCCACTCTGACAGTAGGTTTTTTAAGTTCTTCCTCATCTATATCGACCACAATGGTATAAGCTTCTCTTGCCCATGTTTTTACCTGATATCCTACCTGATAAATATTAAGCCTTGAACCGATTGACAGTACCAGATCACTGTTTTGAACCGCAAAATTTCCTGCCCGATCCCCCATGGTTCCACCCCTCCCTGTATAAAGAGGATGCTCTGTCTCAATCAGATCAATGCTGTCCCAACATGTAACCACCGGAATTTCCAGTTTTTCCACAAGTTCCCTGAAAATCTTAAAACCGCCTGATATACGGATTCCGTTTCCGGCATAAATCACAGGTCTTTTTGCACGTAACAGACGGTCTATGATACTTTCCATAAGCTCATCCGTCAATTGTACCGCCGATATATCTTCCGGAATATCATATCCCTGTAATTCATCAGTCTCGACCACAGCTCCCTGAATGTCCAGCGGAATATCCAGCCAGCAGGGACCCGGCCTTCCTGTTGATGCCAGATGATATGCCTTTTCAAGAACATACCGTATCCGCAGGGGATCTTCAATCATTTCACTGTATTTTGTCATTTCTCCGATAGCTGATATGATATTAAACTCCTGATTTCCCAAAGTACGAAGCTTAAGTCCGCTGGATTTGACCGTAAGGGTGCTCTTAGTCTGCCCTGATATGACAAGCATCGGTATGGAATCCATATAGGCGCCTGCCACTCCATTCAGAGCATTAATTGCCCCGGGACCGCTTGTAACACAGACTGCCGCCATCTCGTTATAAACTCTTGCATATGCTTCCGCTGCTATGGCACATGCCTGCTCATGGTGATTATACAGACAATTTATCCGGGGATGATGCCCCAGAGAATCATTTAAATACATGGCGCCCCCGCCAACTACAGTAAACACCTGCTTTATATTCTTTTCTGCCAGAAAATCCGCTATATAATCAGATACTCTCTGCTTCATTTCATCTCTCCCGTTTATAAATCTGTCTATTCTTTGTTGTACAGCCTCTTAAAATAGTCAAATGCATATGCCACCTCTTCCAATGTTACATCATGCACTATTTTAAGGTCTTTTGGTATATCTGTCATAAGTACCGCCGTTAAAGAAGTATCTATCTGCTTCTTATCCTTTCGCATAGCCTGCACAAATTCTTCTAACGGTTTATCCATGACCTCAAAGTCTACATGTATTACCTGCAACAGTAATTCTTCACTTCTTTTCGCAGTATCTTTTTTTAAAATTCCTCTTTTTACTGAAATACTGTTCGCCATAATCATACCAATTGCCACTGCTGTTCCATGCGGAATCTGATATTCTGTCACTGTCTCTACAGCATGTCCAAAGGTGTGGGCAAAATTGAGCTTGATCCTCTCTCCCCTGTCAAACTCATCCTCTTCAATAAAAAATTTCTTAAATTCCAAGCTGTACCGGATAGACTCTTCAATAGCTACCGCATTTCTCTCCATAAGCTGCGGCATATGAGAAGCTATATGTTCAATTCCTTCCTGACCACCCATAATATTAAATTTAATCACCTCTCCCATGCCGCTCTCAAAATCTGCCTGAGTCAGCGTATTAACAAATTCGGGACATATATGAATGATATCAGGAGGATAAAATGTACCAAGAAGATTTTTATATTTATGATAATTTAATGAAGTCTTTCCTCCAATACAGCTATCACTTTGTGCCAGCAGAGTGGTGGGTACAAATATCCATTTAATTCCTCTGTACAGTATATTTGCAGCAAAACCGGTAATATCCTGGATAATTCCCCCTCCTATGGAGATTAGCACTGCATTGCGCTTTGCCGGAATATCTGTCATCCGCTCACATATTGAAAGTGCAGTCTCAATTATCTTGCTCTGCTCTGTTGCTTCTATAAGAAAAAGTCTGTCCTCATTTATTCCCTGCAAATACGGCTGATACAATTCATAAATACGTCTGTCTATTATGAACTGCGCCAAGGGAATCTGCGTTAGCCTTTCCAGGAAATTTAACTCTTTTTCAAATAAGACTTCGTAATTTTTAAATTTAGATTCAATTTTCATATTGACATTCCTCCATCGATTGGAAGTACTGCTCCCGTAATATAGGAAGCATCCTCAGAAACTAAAAATAAAGCTGCTTTTGCAATTTCCTCCGGCTTTGCCACCCTGCCCATGGGTATCTTATCATCAAATCTCGAAAAATCTCTGTTCATAAAAATAGGTGTATCCACTACTCCCGGGCATATACAGTTTATCCGGACATTTTTTGCATAGTTCTTGGCACACAGCTTTGTGAACTGAATAACTGCTGCCTTTGAAGCGCTGTACATATATGCACCTCTTCCGTCCACAAAGGAAGGTAATCCTGCTACAGACGCATTGTTTAATATGGTTCCGTTATCCCTTGACAGTAAGGAAATGAAATGCTTTGTCATCAGAAAATATCCTTTTACATTAGTATCAAAGGTCTTCTGCCAATCCCCTTCGTCAGTCTCCTCTATAGGCGCTGTCAGGAACACTCCTGCGTTATTTACCAAAATATCTAATTTTCCATATTTTTCTTCTATACATTTTTTCAGCCAGATTATATCCTTTTCTTTTGTGGTATCACAGGGAAAAAATCTTCCGTTCCCCCCCTGTTCACTTATCTTCCTTTCAACAGTTTTTCCCTTTTCGGCATTCCTGCCGACTATAATAACCTCAGCTCCTTCCTGCGCCATGGTGCAGGCAATGCTCTCACCTATTCCCGATGTCGCTCCGGTAACCAATGCTGTTTTCTCTTTCAATCTATCCATCTGTTCCCTCCCTAAACCTCTGACAAATACAGTGAATCTGTAATGAAAACTGTTTCAAGCTTCGGCTTAAGTTCTACCAGTACCTTTGCTACATATTTATTCAGATTATTAGCCTGAGATTTTCCAAATTTATACTCCATATTGGCATATAAATAATTCTTCTTATGCTGCCCGAAATATCCATCAAACCCAGCCAGAAATACTATTCCTCTTCCGATCCGGATCATTACCTTAAGCAGCATGACAAAAGAATTATCAATAATCTCTGCTTCCCTGTCCAACAGCGCACCATAGTTTAACACATAATCAAACCTACCGCTTGTTTCTGTAACATTGGATGTTGCAATGATCTTGTACTGCCGGTTTTTCTGTGCCAGCACCGTTGCCATCTGAACGTATCTCTTTGCATTGCTCAGGAATACATAGTCGGGGTTAAAATCTTCTGTTATCATATTTACGGAAATGATAATGGGATTATTTTCTTTTATAAATTTAACAATCCTGTCATTTTGCTTCCTGACATTCAGTCCGGGGCCAAGCAAAAGTATCGTTCTGCCCTCCAATGCGGTTTTAAGCTGCTCAACAGTATTCCTGTCATCGACTACATTTTCCTGATATTCCACATACAATTTTTCAATGTAATCTTTGTCATAAAGTAATCTTGCTTCGCCTTCAAGCTTTCCCAGGATTTCATTGATCGATTTGACAGATAGTGTCCTCTTGTCCATCAGATACGCAACATAATTAGGATGGCAGTCATTAAATGCTGCCAGATAATAAAACATGTTGTAACCCCATGTTGCAGGTTTATAGAAGTTGCTTATATTAGCATCAATTGCCTCAAGCAGCTGACTGATATGATAATGTTTACCATGACACTCATTCATATGCATGGCAATCAATTCTATAGGTGCGTTTCCGGCACTTTTGCCCATACCATAGATACTACCGTCCACTACAAGCGTACGGTCTGTTTTGCTGGAAAGCAGTTCAATACAGTTGGCATATCCCATCTGGAAATTGTTATGAGCATGATACCCCAGTGCAATGCACGAATCCAGATTTTTATCCAAAAGTTCATAATAATGTTTCAGGTTATTCTGATGCATTAACCCATAAGTATCTACCATAGAAACCGCATAGGGTTTAATTTCATTTGCCAGCCTGATCAGATCCAGCATTTCTTCATCGGAATAGCTGGTCACAGATACCAGCTGAACAAATGTCTTATATCCCAGCTTCATCAGTTCAGCACAATACCGAATGGCTTCCTCCCTCAAATGCTTTTTAAAAATTACTCTGATCCCATCCAGATAGCTATCACTGCATGGCTGTATATTCTTCAGATCACATGTCCCATAATCGATCATTCCCACGATCATGGACTGTTTCCTGTCTAATAAGCCATATATTTTTTCCACACTGGCGGTATCAGGCATAATACTTCTGTTAATATCAAAAATGCGCCTGTCATCAATAAAGCCAATTTCGATCATATCTATATTGGCATCCACCAATCGTTCAAAAATACTGACCATATTGTCATGTCCAAATTCCCAGTCATTGACATATCCACCGTCACGCAACGTGCAATCCAATAACTTAAGTTCTCTCATTTTTTTCTTTTCCTCTAATTTATTTCCATATTTTCCAGGGTGCTTTTCCTTCTTCCCAAAGTTTATCTAATTTATCTTTTTCTCTTTTGGTATCCATACATTGCCAATATCCGTTAAAATTATAGGCCCTCAGTTCATGTTCCCTTACTAGCTGTTCCAAAACATCCGTTTCTAGGACACTTGTATCACCGGAAATGTAACGGAAAATTTCAGAATTAAATACCATATAGCCTGCGTTGACTCTTGAGCCATCTCCTGTATCCTTTTCCCGCAGTTCCATTACCTCTCCGTTTTCATCAATATCCAGTACCCCAAAACGCTGGCCAATCGTAACAGACGTTAATGTTGCAATTTTCCCGTGCTGTCTATGGAAATCCAACAATGCATTGAGGTCAATGTTACTAACCCCGTCTCCATATGTCAGCATGAAAGGCTCATCTCCAATGTATTTCTGTACTCTTCTGATCCTTCCTCCGGTCATTGTGTTCAGTCCGGTATCGACCAGTGTGACCTTCCATGGTTCCGATACATTATTATGTACCGTCATCTTATTGTCATTCGTAAAATCAAATGTTATATCACTGTTAAACAGATAGTAATCTGCAAACCATTCCTTTATTACATGCTGTTTGTATCCACAGCAGATTATAAAGTCATTGAATCCATAATAAGAATATTCTTTCATAATATGCCACAAGATCGGCTTATCACCTATTTCTACCATAGGTTTCGGCTTCAGATGGCTTTCCTCGCTGATCCTGGTTCCGTAACCGCCGGCTAAAATAACTACCTTCATTGCTTTCTCCTTCTATCATATGATTTATGACCAACTATACGGGCTTAAATAGAGTAAAAGTCCTATTATAGGAAGACAGCCTACAAATATTGTAAACAAAAATCTCCAGAGCATCGATTTTCTGATCCCTTCTGTCTCTCCTATACTTACCTCGCCATCTGTAATCTTCTCAGGATAGTTAAAATACAGAAACAGTACAATACCCGCTATAAACAGTGCACTGAAAATATGCGCTATATTGTTTTCTGCAATTCCGATTTTTTCACTCAGCTTGGAAACAATACTCTCCAGTCCGTATGCGCCTAGATTGATCTCTTCGGAATCATAATTAAACCTGAAATTAGGTCCGAACATCCTCTCTATCTGGGCAAGGCTGAAGCACCAGGAGTATAGTATTGCTTTATTGAACACATAACCTGCGGATATTAACAGCTCCAACAGAAAATTCTCCTTTATTCGTCCGGGATTTAATATTATCAGCAATATAATATATGGGACAATAAGGATACACCAGTAAGGATGCAGCTTGACTGTTACCATGAAAATACTCATTACCACTGCACACAGATAAATAACCTCGATCCCAGTCAATTCCCGTTTTATAAAATAGCAGCATATCCAGACAGCAAACATCCCCACAAAAACAAGCGGCAGGTTATCAATTGATAAAAATGTAAAAATAGCCGTATAATCAGTAGGAAAAAGCGCCTCATCAATAATATCAGAATGTGCGATCACATCATTTACTACCATCGGGGCTTCACTTACTGCTGTAGCCGCATTAAGCGTTTCTGTTCCAAGCTGTACTCCTTTTGCTATTGCCGCCTGAGAGCCAAGCGCAAAGTATAACTTAGGAATAATAATAGCGCTCAATGCAAGCAGAGTCTTTACTGCCAGTTTCCAGATTTTCTTTTCCCGTAAAAGTAAAAGCGGAATGAAAAGCCAGAATGCAAACAGCTTCGTTGCTATCGCTACAGCAAATGATGTCAGAAAGCACTTATCATTTTTTTTCAAAAATCCATAAATGCCAAGCAGTGAAAAGGTAACTGAAATAATATCATATCCGCCTATTGTAATTTCCGCCGTATAAAAAAGTGACGACGTCAGAAATAGTACCGGTCCCCATATCGCATTCTCTTTTCTGCTTCCACACAAAACAGCTATTTTGTAAATAAGCAATGCGGAAAATCCGGAAAACAGCCATATAATCCCCTTCAAGTATAATCTGGTCGGATAAAATGAAAGAAAACTTAAACCCGTAATTTTTTCCCAAATCCATAACGGGAAATTATAAACAGCAAAAATCGAATATATAAGAAAATCATATGAACCTCCGGCCGATCCGTCAGGAAGCACCGAGCCTTCCACTCCCGGATAGTTGGACCAATAAAACAAAGACAGTTTTCCTTCTGCAATACAGTTCCATACCCGCAGGCCTCCTGCAGATGAAAATGCCAGATCATTGTACAGATACAAACACGAAAATGCAATAATAGCTCCTAACAGAATAATCCATTCCACTTTCAGAGGTTTTCTCATATCTCTGCCTTGCTTTTTTTCCTTCAGCGACTTCAAAATTCCTTTCCCTCCATTTTAAACAAATATGCATTAAAGCCTTCTATATCACTGGAAACTGTTTCAATCAGATGAGGCCGATATCCAAGCAGCTTACAGGTCATTTCCAAATTACTATCCTGCTCCAGTTCGCCTAATACATATACTATCATATCACATTCCAAGTCATCCGGCTTTTCTTCTTCCAGTATCGGTAATTCTTGCTCCCCAAGCACTATGATTTGCCTGAACCGTGACATATCAAGTGCCTCTGAAAATCCCCGCCAGTCATCATCCGAAATCATCAGACAGTTCATTTGCGAAGGTTCTGTTGATACTCCCAGTTTCATTTCCTTTTGCTCCAGATATAGGTAATTGGGCGAAATGAAACAGACAGAGCAGACCATAATTACCAATACCGTACCTATTAGAACAGCCTTCTGCATTTTTCCGTTCTTTATCAGCAGTTCTGCTATTTTCATAACTACTGCTGCGATCAGCAGGGCAAGCATCGGGAAAATACACATAATATACCTGTCCGACTGTGCAGGCGCAATCTGACTGATAATCAGCATATAGAAAATACATATAAATAATATTTCCATTGTCTTTGTTCTGACAACCTGCTTCAAGCCATTTTTCTTTAATCCCCTTATTAATAACATACATCCTGCAAGCAATACAATAAGAAAAAACAGCTTATTATTATAGAAAAATGCCTGACTGATCACTCCATAGTATATTTTGATTCTTGTCATCAGTCCTCCTGTTACCAGGTTAGAGGCTGCCTCTGTCCCTCTGTAACTGAATAAAATATGATACAAGGACAATGGCCATACGATCAGACTGATGATACCGGCTATAATCATCCTTTTTATATACGCGGACAATTCCCGTTTCTTACCGGCGCCTATCATTTTTACTACTGTTATGATAAAGACAGGAAAAAGGAAAATAATATAATAATAATGTGTATAAAAGCCCAAAACTACCGTTCCAATCAATAGCGCCGATGCCTTTTTACTGCTTTTATAATCATTTCTTTCTAGAAGCATATGCAAATAAAAGGTCAGAACCGTCCAAAATGTAAAAACGGCATACATACGAAAATATAATGCACAGGATATAAAGGCCTGACTAAACCCAAACAGCGCTACCGTAAGTCCCGGAAACCATACCTTATCAGAGATAAGTCCTGCAAGCTTCCAAAGAACCACGCAGGCTGCAAGCAGTGCAATTATATTGACTGCAAACAGATAAAAATCACTGTAACTACCCGGGAACAATGAAAACACTGTATGCACCAGTAAATAGTAAAATGGAGGATGTACATCCATCGCCTGATTTAAAAACACCCGGATATAGTTGAATCTTTCTCCTTTCGATACTGTCAGCTGTTCAAAAAGCTCCTCGCCATCCATCCATGTCCGCCTTCCCTGCAGCAGGTTTCTTGCAGCATCATACCATCCAACTGTCCCCTCTTCACTGTAATTGCCGGCTGAAGTAAGTTCTTTAAGCATACCAATCACATTACTAACCGTCCCGGATAAGCTGTCCTTAAACACAAATTCATCCAGGAAATCTCCCAAACTGCTGTCTGATTTTGAAGTAACTGCACCATTATAATTTCCGTTAGAAAGGAAAAGAGTCATTCCTTCATCTACAAAATATCCTGATTTTAATTGTAAATAATAGATGTTTACAATTAAAATCATAATCAGCAGAATTCCCATAATAATTTGACTTTTTGTTATACGCTTCATTTTACAATTTCCTTATTTTATTATTAATACATTGGTAGCTTAACCAACTCAGACCAATTGTTCCCACAATCCCCAAAAGTACCTGTATGTACTTGAAACAATCTGATAGCACCCACAGAACAATAGGATGAATCAGATATATATTATATGAATATTTATCGATTGTACTAATTACTCTCTTTCCCACATTGCAGTTTATTTAAACATATCTCGAAGCAATAAACATAATCATCCAGGTTTTATCCAAAAAAGTAAATCTATACATAATAAAAATAAACCTTGGAATACAGAGTAAACGGAATGTTAACCATGCTTTAAAAATCAAATTTACTACTTTAGCCAGAAAACCCGTAATGATAAAAAAGAAAAATATTCAAATTTCTATCAAAAAACATGGCAGATGTGGTATATAAAAACTCCAACACAAGCCAACGATCTCCATATAGAAATATTTTCACATTGATCCATATTAATTCTTCCTGTCTTTAGGTCCATGTCCGCTTTCCCAAAAATTATTGCTATTATGGTAAATACCATTATTAATCAATACATAATCCCGGTAATCCTGTTCCATCCACCCCCTGCGCATAATTCTCGCCAGAAAAGTCACGTTGGAATATCCGCAGACCAGTCCTTCGCAACAAGTCAAAGTATATTCATCCCGCAGCACTTCCAGTCCAAGAAGATATTTATGGTTCTTTCTTTCACTGCTGCTGAATGCAATCGACTCATCTCCCCCTTCATCTCTGAAGGTATCCTGATAAACCTTTACTTTGTCACCAAATACCTCTTGGAACTTAAGAACGGCTGCATTTTCATCCGTTGCAAGAAAAATCTGTTCATATTTTCCCGCCTCAAGAAGTTTTTGTGCCTGTTCAATAGTCTGTTCGATTCGTACTGCCACCGGATGATTATTGTACTGCTTTCTGAAATCTGTTCCTCTGTAATGCACAGCCAGTGTCTTTTTATCTCCAAGCAAATTTACGCTCTGTTGTTCTAAAAAGCTTTTAGTCTTTTCATTGTAGCGAATATATTTTTTCAGCATCCGGGCCATAGCATCCACATATTCTTCTGAAACATCATAGCTGACCGCCCCAAACAATGCTTTGACTTGCTCGTAATGGCGCATTTGTGACTTGACCACATGTCTTGCCCTGTCAATACTCTCCACATGGGAAGCCGGCGCAAAGTAATATAAAAAAGCATTTTTCTCTCCACCAATACCCTCAGGTTCATAATAGAGGTAATTTTCTCCCCAGTGAATATAAGGCGTAAATCCCCTTTCATCTGCAAAGTAGAGCTTAATAAGTGTCACGCCAAGCTCCGCAAAAAAACCTACACCGCCGCCCTGCTCATCCACCAGATAAATCGTCTCACCCTTATACTCGTCTCCATAGGTATTCAAATGAAGATATTCAGGATTCTGATAGGCATCAATAACATGCTCTCTGAAAGCCGGTTCATTTCTGTGAATTCTGCATCTGTTCCAAAATTTCAATTTTTCATTCTTTGCCAACAGCTTTATTAAGTCCACTATTTTCTCTTTCCTCTGTTTCCGCAAGCTTTTTCAACGCTTCCTCTAACCAGTCCACCTTATCCTTAGTCCTGCAATGCCTGGTCATAAGCCATTCATAAGCTGCCAGTCCCCTTTTTCTTCTTTCTTCCTGGCTATGATAAAGCATCTCCAATGCTGACTGCATTTCCTTTAAATTCCGTACAATCAGAACTCCGTCGATTTCACTGTAAATTCCTACATCCATACTGACAACAGGCATAGCCGCCGCTGCTGCCTCGTGAGCCACAATAGACCATGTTTCTGATTTACTGGGGCAGACAAAAATATCTGACGTACGATACAGGTCTATGACCTGCTCCCTGGTAAGATGAACATTAAATTCCACCCGTTTTTCCTGTTCCTGCCTTAAAACCTTCTTTGTATAATCCTTTAAATAATCAGAATACTCATTTTCTTCAAATCCGGCAAATATCAGGCTGCTTTTTCCAATAGAAGCCTGGCTGTATGCCTTAATAAGCATTTCATGATTCTTATTTTCACTGTAATTTGCCACAAATAAAAATCTGATTTCTTCCGGCACGTCCTTATATTCATGTTTCATTTCCGTACTGAAAAAAGCATCCTCAATAGCGTTCTCCAGTATCTTCCCATTCGTAAGTCCATAACGTCCTGCATATTTCACCGCATTATTCTGATCCGACAGATAAATTGCCAAATCATATTTATCAATATACTTATAAAGCCTGTCATAATATCTTTTACAAAGATATTGTTCCCAAACACCCAGAATATTCCTCTTAAGCAGCTGTTCCTTATAGGTATATTTGTCCATCCATTTGGAATAACCATGAGAATAGAATACCTTAGGACACTTGATCTTATCCAGATAAGGCATTATCCAGTCAAATGTCCATGTTTGTGAACACACCACCACAAGCACATCTGGATCAAAGGATCTGACACGTTCAAAGTAAACCTTACGGGTACTTTCTTTATCACGTCCCTTTAACCTGAGAGGCCATCTGACATATACTCTCATACGTTCGATCATAACGCCTTTATGTTCTTCCTTGTAGGGTAGCTTTTGCAGACCGCCATTGCCTGCACTTGTAAAAATCAAAACCTCATGTCCGCGGGCAGCCAGTCCTTCCGCCAGATACCCTGTAATATTGGCCACCCCGTCCTGAGAAGGATAATAGGACGGTACTGCAAAAAATATCCGCAATTTTCTATTCCCCATAATCTTACAGAACCTCTTCCTTCTCCCTCTTCTTTGCGACTCCATCTGCAATTTCATATATTTCATCACAATTTCGTATGGTCGTAAGTCTGTGTGCAATAATGACCAGTGTCTTATATCCGTGCAGTGCATCAATAGCTTCCATGACTGCGCTTTCCGTATCATTATCAAGAGCGGCTGTGGCTTCATCCAGAATCAGAACCTCAGGATCATTATAAAGCGCTCTGGCTATTGCCACTCTCTGCTTCTGACCGCCTGAAAATCTGATTCCCCGCTCACCTACAACCGTATTGACTCCATCAGGAAGTTCTGCAATTGTATTGGCAAGCTGCGCACGTTCAATGGCTCTTTGCACTTTTGCATCATCTATTTCACTCTCATCAATACCAAATGCAATATTTTTGCGAATGGTATCATCTGTCAGAAATACGGTCTGAGGTACATATCCCACTGTCTGCTTCCATGTTTCCATATCAGCATAAATACTCCTTCCGTCTACCAGAATATCACCTTTTTCAGGTACCAGTAGTCCTAACAGAATATCGGCAAGCGTAGATTTTCCTGCCCCCGACTGCCCAATAAAGGCTACAGAGCGTCCTTTATGAATGGTCAGATTCAAATCTTCTATTACATACTTATCAGAAGAAGGATATTTCCAAATAATATCCTTCATTTCAATTACATTTTCAAAGTATATTCTATCCTTATCATCAACCGGCCCTGTCAATTTAACTTTACTTGTTCTTTTGAAGCCTTCTACTTCTAACAAATTATTATAAGTCGCATTCAAAGTAGGACAAGCACAAATGAACTGATTAAACCCTGCAGATATTCTCCCAATAGAGGGCAGTATTCTGAAAGCGGCCACTGCAAATGCAGATAACTGTGGCACAAAGGAGGATGCATCCGTTCCAAATACAATCTTTGCCCCTACTACGATAATCAAGCCGCTGATACAAACTGCTTCAATAATATTACTTGGGCTTTCCGATGCCATCGTTCTGGACACATCAGCCCTCTGCTGGTCACTAAAAGCTTCTTCATAATGCCTTACAAAATAATCCTCTTTATGAAAAATAAATACATCCTTTATTCCCTGAAATGATTCATAAAGATATTTATTTACTCTGACAGTACACTCTCTATACCAGTCTCCAACCTTTTTCATTTGCTTGCGAAATGCAACAGTCAGTGCTCCCAGGGAAATTCCCATAAGCAATACTATTCCCAATGCCATCATAATATCGGTATAAAAAATATAGATACAAATACAGGCTGCTGTCAACAATTCAGCCATCATGCGAAACAGTTGAAGTAATACCTCATGCACACCGCTGACATCATACCCAATCCCTCTCAATACATCTGCCGTATTAACCCCCAGGAAATAACTGTATTCTCTTTCCATATACGCATTCATGATTTTAACAGAAAGTTCTCTTTTTACTTTAACTGCAAACTTAACTCTTACATAAGACAATAAAATCATATAAATATTTTTTATAATATATATTAGGATAACTACTACTGATATCCATATAATAATCTGTGTCCCGGTAGTAATATTGAGCATTTCCGCAACAGGCTTTATATATTTATTCTGCAACAGCTGATCCGCTGACAAAAATGACTGCACCAAAGGAACAATAATAGACACCCCCAATGTTTCCAAGGCTGCACCTGCAATTGTCATCAGAAAAACAATAACGCTGAGTCTCTTTTGCCCTTTGGTAAGGATATAATTTAACTTTTTAAACACATCTGCCAGACTTGCCAGATCTCTGCTCACAAAATTTCTCATTATTCTTTAACTTTCCTTATCTCTTCTTTCCAAGCCGAATCGTTACCCATCTGATGGCAAGAGCACCAAGTAATCCAAGAATAAATGCCCCTGCCGTAATCGCTGCCCCTAAAACTACCTGCCCACTATACATCCAGTACCACATAAATACCATGACAGCTATCAATATGGTACATGCAAGGATATTCCGATAGCTGATATTCTTCTCCAAGCTTCTGACCTGATCCTTAGTCTTTTGATAAATCTTCCACTGTTCTTCGAAGTACTCTTTGTAATAGGGACTTCCCTTGGCATATTCCCACCAGATAAAATAACCCGGCATCAGGCTCACCGGATTCCAGGGCTTTCCATAATCACTGTAAGAAGAAAAATGTATTATCTTTACAGTCTTCTGACATTCCGTAATATAATCATATCCAAGTTCTTCTATATATCTTTCATTTTCATCTATACACGAAATTTTACCCGGCACATATTTAATATGGTTTCTGAATAAAAGTCCGAAGGCAAATTCCATCTGGGAATAACCAGCCAGCTTCTTAACTTTTTCATCCGTATCCAGAATATCCTGCAGGGTGAAGTCCTTGCGGATTTTGTCAACATTATACATAGACAGTACAAATGTCAGGCATTCCCCGCCGATCTTCTGCATGAAATTTCTGTGATTAGAGGGTTTGTGCTCCGGTCCCGGACAAATGGCATATGCATCTTCAAAATCCATAAAATAAATATCGGCAAGATCACCTACAATGACTGTATCCGATTCAATTATCATGATCCTGTCCACGTCCTCCGGCAGCAGTTCATGAAACAGCCAATAGCTGGACATGGTTCCGATAGGCCAGTGATAGCTGCCGTCAATATGAATATATTTTCCGGCAATTTCTTCATCAAAGCGTAAGATGATGATATGGTGTCCATACTCCTTTGCAAGAGCCTGCTCATGCGCCATATCCTCCATAGTAAGATCCTCCGATACCACGTAAAGATATATCTCATGAGCCTTATTGTTCATAAATAATGACTTAATTGCCACATAGGCATATTTCAGATTCTTCCTGCCTGTTGTGATGTAAATGTTCATTCGCCTACGCATCTGCCAAAGCTCCTTTTATATGCCGGTTCCATATACTTCCGAAACGACAGCTTCCCATTCTCCGCGCTGCTTTAAAAGCCAGGAAATGATATCTCTTACAGCACCCTGTCCACCTTTTACACAGGAAACATAATCCGATATTTCCTTTATCTCTTCACAGGCATCCTCAGGACACCCTGCAAAGCCTGCCAGCTTCATTCCTGCCAGATCATTTAAGTCATCTCCCAGATAGCCTATTTCTTCATAGGAAATACTCTCTTTTTGCATGAAGTCGTTCAAATAAGCAATCTTGTCCTTAATATTCTGGACCAGAAACTCCACCTTCATTTCCGTCATTCTTCTGGTGGTAGCTGCGCACTCTCTTCCGGTAAGGACCATAATTTTAAGACCTGCCCTGTGGGCAGTAAAAAATCCTGCTGCATCTTTGGTACAGAATTTCTTCAATTCATTTCCATTTTCATCATAGTAAATACCGGCATCCGTCATGGTCCCATCTACATCGATCACTAAATATCTGATTTTTGAAAAATCCCTGTATGTCATATATTCTCCGTATCTATCACTGCATTTTCTATCTCACTTTTCATATATGGAATCTGTCAGGAACAGTATCTTAGCCTTCTTCTTTAATTCAATAAGATATTTCCTGATCTTCACATTTTCTTCCTGACCCTTCGTATGCTGACTGACCATATAAGAATGGATATAGTTACTTCCTTCCTCCTTATAACCGTCAAAGCCTGCCGTATATATTTCATCCGCTTCTAATCTGATAAGCAGCTTTATCAGCATGATCACACAATTATCACAGGTTCCCAGTTCATCAAAGCTGAGTTCTGCAAAATTTAACACATTTTCTTCCTTTTCGCATACATCAAGCAGGTTGGAAGTTATCAGAAGACAGGATTCATCCTTCCTGTCCTTTAATGCCTCATATCGCATGGCATTAGAACAGAATATATAATCCTGCTTATACTCTTCCGGTTTAAAATTGGCAGAAATAATCACAGGATCTTCATTTTTAATAAAATCCTGAAGCTTCTCCTTTTCCCGGATGATCGTAGCTCCCGGTGCCAGAATCAGGATTTTCTTTCCCGACAGTTTTTCTTTAAGCTGCTCCACCAGCTTTCCATCATCTATCTCATGATTTTGAAACTTCTGATAAAGATCCTCTGCATATTTTTCATCATATGCTGTTTTCTTATGATCTTCAATGCTTGCCAGTATCTGATTGATCTGCTTTGCCCGAAGCCTTCCTTTGCCAAGCAGAAATTCCGCATAATTTCTATGCAGGTTGAACTTAGCCGACAAAGAATACGCCGTATTGTAACCCCATGGCTCTATTTGTTTAAGTTTCGCAATATGATCATCTATACCGTCCAAAACAGGATTTACATTATAAATGCTCCCCTGCGTCTTATTCATATAATCCATAATAAGTTCCATGCACAGATTACCCGGAGAGCGTCCCATCCCCAGCATGGAAGCATCAATGACACACTGCCTGCCGCTGGATTTCATGGAAATAAAGTCCTGGGCAAGAGAAAAAGACATCGCCAGATTCTCGTGGAGATGCAGACCAATCACAACAGACTTGTCCAGATTATGCTCCACCAAAGAATAAATCCTCATCAGGTCCTCTTTCATCATGGAACCAAAGGTATCCACGATAGAAAAAGCATACGGTTTGATCTGATTGATTCTGTTAAGGAGCTTTAAGATCATTTCATCAGAATACCCCATAATATTAATGGGATTCGTAAATACCTTATAACCCTTTGCTATGGCCTTCTCAATATAAGCCAGACCTTCATCAATGTCATAATCATGAAACGTAATTCTGAGGGCATCTATCGTCTTTCCATCATAATCTTCCAACTGGTCAATATCATATTTATTGTGCAGTGCCATGGCCGTAAACATGGTATTTCCCCTGTTTTCCGGCAGGATGTTTCTGATTTCCTCACAGTTGCAGAAAACAGCCGAATTCTTATCATACTCACAATTACGCAGAAACCCTACCTCTACATAATCCACCTGGGATTCTACTAGCTTTTTAATAATGTCTCTTATGGTGTGATATCCGAATTCCCAGTTATTAATATATCCGCCATCTCTAAGCGTACAATCCAGCAGTTTAATATTTCCCATATTTACCTCTATACAGTAGGTTTAGGATCCTTCATTGCATACAGAGCCTTAGCCATTTCATAGTCATATACATCATCTATGTCTGCTGCCTCTCTCTTATTGATCAGCATCCTGTAAGCCTTAGGACCGTAATTATAATGCCACTCCCTGATCTTTTCCGTAGGGGCAAGATTAATTCCATTGGTAAAATGATAAAGCATAGGAAGCTGCTCGGAATTCTTATGTGCCAGTCCCATACTGAAATTGAGCGGTCCTTTTTCATCCATCAGATAAGTCTGGTAAGGGCTGCAGGTAATCAGCGAATCATATCCCTCCTCCAGCTTTTCAAAGTATAAATTAATTGCTTTATTATAGAGATAAGGCTCTACGCAGGGCGAGGTGGCACATGCCCACATCACATGATCTCCCTCTACGATATCACATACATATTCCAGAAACATCCCAAAAGGAACTGACTCATCCGCATACTGAGTAGGCCGCTTGATCGCTTTAATACCTGCTTCTTCCGCAATCTTTAACATTTCATCCGAATCCGATGAGCAGATAATTTCATGCAGACCCTCCACCTGCTTTAACTGATTGATTTTGTGCAAGAGTAAGTTAGATTCTCCGAAAGGCAGAATATTTTTATTGGGTAATCTTGTACTGTTTCCTTTAACCGGTATTACTGCTGTAATTAATTTGCTCATGGTCATCCTCTTTTCTAACTATTATCAATAATTTTATATAGTATACCACTGATTTAACAAAATGGAAACCATTTTCCTCTTCTGGCAGTCAGCGTTATACCTTCAAATACCGGTATTCTTCAGAACATAACTTAATTTATTGTTCCTGTATTCAACTTTAAACATTTATTGCACAATTTCTTAATTGGGTTCAAAATTAATTCATCAATCATTATTGCAGCCCCAAGTGATACCAATGTACATACAGCTATTCTCACTAAAAAACGCATTACCGGTGAACCGATATTTACAAATATTTCGGCCACTATGTCTTTTACCGCCCAATGAATGATGTATACTGTAAATGAATGCTTTGCTATCAGCGTCACCCACACTCCCCTGTTCTTTGTTCCGAATCCCCTCAGCAGACAAACATACAACGCAACAGTAAAAAGCACATACAGCGGTGCCAGATCATTGATATATTTACTATGATCCGGCAGAAAATGATTCTGCAGGATTGTCAGCACCCCTGCTGCCGCTCCCAGTATATATATCTGCCGCGCATGCTTTTCCAAATCGGCAACGGAGCAATAATAACCCAAAAGGAAATATAAAGTCCATGATGCCAGTACCCAGTGGTCAAATCTATAGCCGACATTAAGATTGGTGACCAGATACACCATTATAAAATTCCACATCATACCAATCATCAGGCATAATCGCAACTCATATTCTGACATGGCATGCACCATTTTTGATAAAAAAGGTGTACTGAGCAGCATTCCTATCAGGGGATACATAAACCATAAGTGAGTTTCTGCATTGGAATCAAAAAAACTTTTATAAAATCCCTTCATAATACCAAATACTGTCGTTGAAGCCAGTTCATATCTGCAATTATATAAATAGAGTGCAAATGAAAGCAATACAAAGGGTAATAGAATGGAAGAAAATCTTTTTTTATAATATTGAATATAATCTTCTTTCCTTTCAAAGACCAGACTCAGGTTAAATTTGCCGCTTAGCATATAGAACATACCATTACAGGTAAAAAATACTGCCTGGACAATTTCATTAAAAAATGAATAACTCCCCAGTTCGTCTCTCTGTGTATGCACAGCTATCACAAACAGCATTGCAATTACTCTTACAAAATCGTATTTCGTTTCTCGTGCTTTTGTAACCTGCATTTTACTTTCTGCCCCCGCTTTTATACTTTAGTACATATTTATTAATTATACAACATTCGATTTTCTACCACAACACCGAAATCCAGGCAGATTTGAGATTTTCATTGTGAATTAAACGATAGTCTGTTATAATTTTTAAGTAAAATTTTATTATACTTCCAAGAGGAATCTTACAGTGAATACAGTCGTTGAATATTTAATGAATGATGCGTCCAGATACCCTTCCAAAACGGCACTGATTGATGAGCACAATCAGATATCTTATCGTGAATTTTGGATAATGGCTCTGCGCATCGGCAATTTTCTAAAAGAAAAAGGGATTATAAATCAAGCTGTCGGCGTATTGGCAAAGCGGAATGTATTTACACCGATTATTTTTATGGGAATATGCTGCAGCGGAAATTTTTACGTTCCCCTTGATCCTGAAATGCCCTGTGAAAAGCGGGAAACAATCATTCATATTTCCGAAATGAAGGCAATTATTACAGACACTCCGTGTGAAATTGACAGTTATGCTTTTCCCTGCGACTGTTTCAGTTTAAGCAATATCAGCCCTAATGACAACGCAGTCGAACCAAATTATACTGCAGCCGGATCGGTAAATGATCCGCTGTCGCTTATTTACACTTCAGGCTCCACCGGAACGCCCAAAGGGGTTCTGAAAACTCATGGTGCCATAATTGATTTTATTGAAGCCTTTACAAATGCCTTTACTTTTGATGAACATGAAATTATCGGTAATCAGACACCCTTTTGCTTTGATGCATCCACAAAAGACTTATATCTGACATTAAAGCTTGGCGCTACAATGGTCATTATTCCAACTGAATTATTTTCATTTCCTGTCAGACTGATTGAATATATGAACACACAGAAGGTCACTACCATATTGTGGGTACCCTCCGCTTTATCTATTGTAACTCAATTAAATACTTTTCTTGAGATCAGGCCTGAGACACTTAAGAATGTGTTTTTTGTGGGGGAAATATTTCCCATAAAGCAGTTAAATAAATGGAGGGAGGCTCTCCCTGCCCTTCGATATGTTAATTTATTCGGTTCCACGGAAATCGCAGGCATATGCTGTTATTATACAATTAACCCCAGTGATTACTTTGAAAATACTGATATACTGCCTATAGGCAGACCGCTTAAAAACTGCAGTATCTGCTTGGTCTCCCAGGATCAGGTCATCAAAACAGAAAATACAAGCGGCGAAATTTATATTGCTTCAAATGCTCTTGCCAAAGAATATTATCACGATCCTGCAGCGACAAATTCAGCTTTTATCATTTGTAATTTAGACGGCACAGGTGCAAAACGGTACTTTAAGACCGGCGATATGGCCCATTATGATCCTGCTGGAAATCTTGTTTTTGAAACGCGGAAAGACTTTCAGATCAAACACATGGGGCACCGGATAGAGCTCGGTGAAATCGAAACAGCAGCCTTAGCACTTGAGGAAATTGAGAAATGCGGCTGTGTTTACGATTCAATAAAAAATAAAATCATACTATTTTGCGAACTAAAAAGAGGATCAGACATAACGGGCCGTGAGATTCAAAGTTTATTACGTTCCCGCCTGTCCTCATATATGGCCCCCAATAAAGTAATCATTATAGATAAGATGCTGCTGAATGCCAATGGAAAAATTGACAGACCGGCGCTAAAGAAGCTTATATAAAGGAGTAATAGAAATGGATGAATTAATTGAAATCTTAATGGATATCAATCCTGACGTGGATTACGAGAATGAAACAGCATTAATTGACGGCAAGGTTTTGGATTCCTTCAGTATTGTAACGCTGATAAGTGAAATCTCCGATACCTTTGACATCGACATCAGTCCCAAATATCTTGTACCTGAAAATTTTAACAGTGTTCAAGCCATGTGGAAAATGATCTGCAAGCTGCAGGATGAAGATTAGGAGTTTTCATTATGTCTATTACTTCATTGAGTTTCCTGCTGTTTATCATGCTGGTAATCATTATTTATTATGCTATGCCAAATAAGAGCTATCAATGGATGTGGCTGTTATTCGCCAGCTGCTTTTTTTATCTGCTGACCGGCATCAGAAATATCATATATATTCTGATTACCGCATCATCAACCTATCTGGCAACAAGACTTATGCAGGAAATAAAAAACAGACGGATACAATATCTGACTGAACATAAGACGGAACTTTCCCGCGAAGAAAAGAAACAGATCAAACATAAATGTACATTAAAAAGAAGAAGCATCATGATCATTACCATGCTCTTAAACTTTTCCATTTTATGTACATTTAAATACTTAAATTTTGCTTTGGAACAAATAACTGCATTAGGCAATCTGTTTACCGGAAATGATTCCCTGCCACTTTCATTTGACCTGATCATTCCTCTCGGTATTTCCTTTTATACTTTTCAAACGATGGGTTACCTGGCAGATGTATATTGGGAAAAAACAGAAGCTGAACACAATTTTGGTAAAGTGCTTCTTTTTACATCCTATTTCCCGCAAATGACACAAGGACCTATCAGCAGTTATGAGCAATTGTCCGGCGAGCTATATAAAGAGCACCCTTTCGTTTATAAGAATTATTCTTATGGCTGCCAGAGAATGCTCTGGGGTTTTTACAAAAAGATGGTCATTGCTGATCTGCTGGCTCCATTTGTCCGGGACGCCTTTCAAAATTACAATATTTATCCGGGAGTAAGTGTTTTGCTCGGTGCCTTTATGTACAGTATTCAAATTTATGCAGACTTTTCCGGCTATATGGACATTGTGTGCGGATTTTCGCAGACTCTGGGAATAACACTTACTGAGAACTTTGAACGTCCATACTTTTCAAAATCCATAGCAGAATATTGGAGAAGATGGCACATTACTTTAGGAGCCTGGTTCAAGACCTATATTTATTATCCCATTGCCGTATCGAAGTGGAACCGTAATCTCGGAAAAAACTTTGAAAAGAAACTCGGCTCTACAGCTGCCGGAACTTTACCGGCCTCTATTGCTTTGGTGGTCACATGGTTTACCACCGGATTATGGCACGGGGCAAGCTGGGGATATATCGCATGGGGTCTGGTAAACGGCTTTTTTATCATCTTTTCTTTATGGATGGAACCCTTATACGCAAAATTGAAGAGCAAATTGAAAATAAATCAGGAAAGCCGGGGCTGGATTACTCTTCAGGTCATCAGAACTTTTATTCTTGTAACCTTTATCAAAGTACTTCCCGAAGTCGGTACATTAAGTGATGGAATCGGATTTTGGAAGCAAATATTCACCTTTCACTCTGTTCCTGCCTCACTGGCTGAACTTATCCCCGGTTACAGCGGTATCAGTGACCTTTTGAACATATTAATGATTCTGATAGGAACCTGTCTTTTATTTATTGTCAGTATGATCCAACGGAAGCAGAAGGTACGCGATTTTATGGAAAGTCTGCCCCGAGGCGTACGCTGGATAGTTTATATTGCTTTGGCACTTATGATTCTTGTATTCGGTACAGGATCTGCGAAGGAGAGTTTTATGTATGCGCAATTTTAAAAAAGCCTTAATCAATACAGGAATATTTTTATTAATTGTTACATTGGCGGCTTTGTCCCTTCCCATTTTTTATTTTGAATACAGTATGAAAAACTGGACTGCCACTACCGACATCCTTGAAAGAAACATCTATTCCGGTAAAATTACCACACTTTTCTCAGGAGCCTCGCATGGACTGGAAGCCTTTGTACCAGCTATCTATGATGAGAAGCTTTCCTCTGTTTCTTACAATCTTTGCGGTACTCTCCAATCCATGGAGGGACGATATGCTCTCTTAAAAGAAGAGATTGAACGCAATCCTGTAGATACAGTTATTCTTGAAGTAAGCTTTAATTCTCTGTCCCGCAGCCGCGAAGATGAAAGTGCGGAAGGAGACCTTGATGTTATCCGCCGTTTGAACAGCAGATCTGATAAGCTGAAATATGCTTTCAAAAGTCTGTCATTGGACGAATGGGCAATTGCTTATTATATGACTGCTCACAACGGCTTTTCCGCAATTGTAGAAATGTTTACATCTGATACTGATGCGGAATTGCAAAAATCCCTTACCGCCAAAGGCTACTTAGAAGCAGAATCAAATGACTTAAGCCTTAGCGCAGAAGAATACAGCTTGCAGCATCACACAGAATCCGTAAACGAAGAGATCGATCCTGAAAATATGGAATATTTAAACAGGATTTTTGAATTATGTAAGGAAAATGACATCCAAGTCATCATGGTAACCATTCCCCTTTCTGACAGAATGATAAACCGTACCGATAACCTGGATGTCATCAGGAATTACTATGTTCAGATAGCCGCAGAGCAGGACTGCGCTTACTACGATTTCAACTTGTGGAAGGACAGAAAAAACATTCTGTCAGATAAGACTGATTTTTATGATGACCTGCATATGTCTGCCCTAGGAGCGCAAAAATTTTCCAAAGCTCTTGCGGAATTGCTGGCAGCAGAAAATACCCATGCTGCCGCTGAGGATTATTTTTATTCCTCATATGCGGAAATAAATTAACAATCTGAAACCTGACTTTTTGCTTTCCTTCCTCCAAGTAAAATACTATTTAAAATTGGAATTTTACTTATAACTGTCGTCAATAGGTAGCTGATTCCAAGTATAATAATTGTCTGTAAGATATTATTAAAATAATTTACAGACAATTTATCAATATTCCTGATTAAAAGCATCTCCACTAACTACCTGAAATAATATAAATACCCAGTGACTTTTTGCCTATATGGCTGATTGAGTCATCCACTTTGCTTATAACTGATTTACTATCAAATTTGCATATTATAAAGCCATGAATCAAATTGACAGCCATTACAACTACAACGCTGCCCGCAAACCCCGTAACTGTCCTGTAGGAGTCGATTCCAAACTGGCGCAGCGCATCATTTCTTCCAAGCAGAGTATAACCGGAAGTATAGAAAAAGGAATCATAATTCCAAAAAAGAAATAGAACCAAATATCCTGCCAACGAAACCAAAAACAAATTCCGCTGTCCTATACCGACTAACTTATTCCTTATAATTTTTTCCTTTTCCGCAAATAAGTATCCGCCCACAAAAAAGGGATACATAAACTTATAATAAGAAAGATTATATACTATATCGGGGACAAAGAATGTCAGAGCAAAGCCAAATAAATAGTAAAATATGCTGTCCCGAAATAAATATTTACCAATCCATACAGCTGCCGAACAATAGAAAACTGCCCACAAAAACCAGTATTCCCTAGGCAGGGATGTCACATAGGACAGCAGCCAATTTCCTTCCCATCTATTATTCTCTGCCAATCCTAATGCGTAAAGAAGATACATGACTGCCTGCCAGCCTGCAATCGGCAGCAAAAGGCGCAAAATACGGTTCTTTATAAAATCTGTTATCCTGTTGTATTTCTGTGCAGTAAACGCAAATAAATATCCGCTAATCAACATAAAAAGGGGCATATGAAAACTATATATTAATTGAAATATTTTATTATTGAAAAACATCTCCGGTCTGCTAAATTCAGTTCCATTACCATATTGGATACAATGCCCCAAAACCATTAAGATAATTGCTACACCTCTTATTATGTCAAGACACTTATTTCTCTTCATTACAGGCTCCTTTTCCCTAATAAAAAGCAAGTTAAAATGACTGTGCAATGCGGCTTATAATAGAGGCAATTTCCTTTTCACTTGTCAGCTCATGACTGTGCGTCTGCTCTGTTTCATATGCCTTATTTCTTATTTTACGTTGGCTTTGCAAAAAACCCCACTGAAGATTTTCATTAGCAAGCAGCTTTAAATATGGCTTATATACAATATCACACTTGGATATTTCCTTTATCAGCTTTGCTACACCCGTATATACAGTCTTATATTCCTTAAGCTGCTTTTTGCTCAACCTGTAATAATCATTCCTCAAGACCTCCTCCGCCATATTTGCAAATTTAATATAGCTCGCTTCCTTCCAGTCAATCAGATAAATTTCCTCTATGCTTGCTTCCGGTGTGGGGAATTTCTCATTTTCCGCATAAATGGAATATTTAAAGCCTTCACAATCCGTTATTTTTTCAGAATCACTAATCAGCTTTAGCTCAAAGCCTTCCGTTACCGGAAGAGGGAATAAAAGCTGACACATCTTCTTTGCAAAGTAAGCCTCTACCACTACGGAACTGTTTCCCGTATAGACCTTATCACAGGTAACAATCCACTGCTTTACGGATTCCCCACTGATGATTTTAAAATTGTTGTACTTATCTGCCAGTTCCTGCGCACATTTGCTGGGATGTCCCGGGTGGGGCCTAAACACAAAGCAGATATCATTATCTTCCCGTAAAATCTTTTCCATCCATGCAAGGACCTGTTTTTGTGATTTACACATAAAGTCATAATAATCTACCCAGTTATCCCCGAATCTCACACACATATCCCGAATGTAAGACTCTTCCAGGGTATCCCCGTAATAAGGTGAAGCAAATAAGATTACCTTTTTGTCCATGGGTACCTGATATTTTTCAAATAAATCCTTACGACTTAAATAATAACCCGTAAGAGGCTCCCTTAAAAAATCCATTCCCACATGCCCTGTCACCTTTAACTTCTTAGGGTCCATTTTAACAACATCCAGCATTCTTCTCTGATTCTGCTTTCCCCAAGATACTCTTACTACGTCCTTGCCGATTTCCATATAGTTCTTATAAGCGTCTTTTCGGTCCTCATCCTTTGGATAGACAATATTTTCCCACTGCATATCGATAACCTTGTCAAACTTAACAAAGTTTTTGGTCTGCCATTCAAGGGTCTGGTTATTATAACATGCCATTACAAGCAAGACCCTGGCATGAATAAAAGGTTTTACCGCCAGAGCATTTTCAGCATCCTCAATATATCTGATTTCCGTTTTATATCCTCTTTTGTCCAATTCATATTTGATCAGACACAGATTCTCTAGTTCCCTTACTCTGTGCTCATATAAAAACAGAAAATCCAGTTCCCTCATCGCATTACCCCTGTCCTTTCACGTCATTTATTGCAAATACCGGTCATTCATAAATTCCAAGATCAAATAAATAAGTATATTCATAGCCTTCCGTCAAGAGCAGTGCGCCTACCGTAGCGGAAACACAACCTGCGCACAGACAGTCACATCTTGCCAGAAGCACCGTGGTTGTCAGGTATTCCATACCAGCCTTAAACCCGCCGTCCGCCTGCTCATACTCTTCCTTTCCGGTAGAGCCGCCTTGGTATTCCATGTAGCTGGTCTTATTGGTAATCAGCTTATCCCCAAAACGCTCTGTGAATATTTCATAAAATTCCGCATCCTCAGTTGCCAGAAATACCTTGGTACAGTTCTGCTCCCTGAATATCTCTTCTGCCTTTTCCACAGCCTGTCTGGGTGTGGGCTGAACCGGATGATTCTTTGGCTTTCCTTTTGCATAATCCGTCCCCCGGCATTTCACTCCAAGCACTTTATCACCCTTATCAAAAAGCCTGTCATATTCATCATCAATAAACTGCTTTGCCTTATCACTTAAACCAATATATTTCCGCGTAAGATTCCGCCAATACTGAAGTTCTCCTGTTTCTCCCATTAAGAACTTCACATCCAGATAAGGAAACATGACAGGAACTGCCCCAGAACCGATAATAACATTTCTGCTGTTCGAAATATCTTTAAGAGAATAGCCTGCCGGCTGTTTAAAAAAGTATTCCCATGCATTTTCTTTGCCTATTTTATCCTCCGCCAGATAAATATTAAAGTCATTCTGCATATCCACAACGGGAATATATCCCTTTTTAACTGCCTCATCAATTCTGACTAAATTCGTAAGAAACAGGGAGAAGAGTCCGCAGTACAGATCCCTTCTTCTTATAACATAGAAGGTCTTGTCCTGATTTGCCTTTCCGTATCTGACCTTGTGCTCTTCCCAATATTTCTTTTCTTTGTATGCTTTATAATCCCTGTACCATTTAAGGAGCGTATTTCTCCAGATAAAGGACAGGAACCGGTACAGAACATTTCTTTTCATTACTTTCCTCTTTTCACACAGGCATTATCCTCTTCTCCGATACAGATGACCTGCTTATATTTATTATTGTTCCACAGCAGTACTACATTGGTTATATTGGAATGTCCGCACAGCAGGTAATCACATTTATTTAAAAAATAAGCATCATTTAATACTTCTTTCCCAAGCAGATACTTGTGTAAGGGTCTTTCATTTTCCACCTTTGTCTCATGCACGCCTGTACGTTTCTTTTCTCCCGTATCCCAAATTCGGAAAGCATCATTCATAAATAATTCCCACTTTGTATTTTGCAAAGCTTTCTCAAAGGTCTCCATGGCATTACATTCATCCGTCGCCAAAAATACCTTTGTAATTTCAGGATTCTCCTCAAGTATCTTCATGGCTCTGTCCACATAAGCGGAAATTGCCGCAGGCATGGGATGCCCCAGATTATTTTTCATATCAGTACCTCTGACATGAATGCCCAAAACCCTGTCCTTTTCCGAAACCTCTTTTGCCCATGCAGTTTCAAAAGAATCCGCAAGCTCTTTTTTAATCACAATATTCTTTTCAATGACAGGAGCATAATACTCTATAGCCTTGCGGGTAGGAAATCTGTAATTTCCCACACAATATTTTCCTTCATATTTATGCAACGGCATATCCTGCCCCATCACGAAACTGCCGCTTTCATAAGCTTCCTTCAAAGTGATACTACCTACATTCTCAAAGTAGTAATTCCAGGCATTTTTTTCTCCATTAACAGGAACATCTTCACTGTAAAGAGTAGAATAATTTTCCATATCCACTACCGGAATATATCCAAGCTTCTGGGCAAATATCACATGTCCAAGCACCCACATATAGTTTGAAAAGAAACCTGCTCCTCCTGCGGAGCGGTTAATAATATAGTATTTTTTAGTAAGCTTTTTTTTATAATAGTACCACTCTTTTTCAAAAAAATACTGTATCTGACTAATCATATAGTATCGTTTCTCCTCTTATAAGTCAACTTCCACCCCGGGCATCTAAACATTCAGCCGGTCAAACAATTCGTACCATTTTTCTGCGATACGTTCCACCGACAGAGAATCAGCCTTTCTTACAGCCGCCTCTGACATACGCTTTCTCTTATTCTCATCCTCCGCCAGTTCTTTCATCGCTTCCGTAAGTGCCGCATTATCAAAGGAAGAAACAATTCTGCCCTCCACGCCGTCACTGACAAGGGGCTGCATAGCAGGAATATCATAAGAAATAACAGGAAGCCCCACTTCAAGCGCCTCTGTAATGGACATCGGGAACCCTTCCCATCTGGAGGTCATTACGAAAACAGAACCCTGTCTCAGCAATTCACCTACATTATGCACATACCCCGTAATAGATGCCATTCCGGCAATACCAAGTTCTTCTATCAGCTTTTCCAATTCCGGTTGGAGGCTTCCCCCTCCTATAATCAGCAGCTTCCAGCCTTTATTTGTTTTATTAAATTGATAAAAAGCCCTGATCAGGTCATCATATCCTTTTTCGGCTTCTGCCCTGCCACAGGTTACAAAACATCTTTGCGACATAGAAGCCTTTTCAGGACTGACAAAACTTCTGGGATTATAAATCACTGTTGGATCAAGCTTCAGATTCTCTTTATACTTTGAATGAATATCTTCATTCAAAACCACACAATCGTCCAACTTTGAAGTATATTCTGCAAACAGTTTTTCCTGATTACGTATATATCCCTTTCCGGTTGCAAAATACCCTTCATAGGAGCTGTGCTCCCATCCAATTGTCTTCGCTGTTATACGCTCATTAATCTGCCCAAGCAGCATGGTATATATCCCCGATATGCCGATGACCAAATCAAAACCACCCTCATTGATACGCTCTACCCATTCCTCTAAAAGGGCTTGGGGATAAAATGCCTTATGTAGAAGTATCTCCGACAGTTTTCCCGAGGTCATGCCCGTATAATGGTATAAAAGCTTTATAAAAGTACGGAATATAGTATCCTTTACATTCCTGACCCGTTCTACCTTTATCTTTTCAGAAAGATAATAATCATTCCGATTATTTCCTTCCGTTTCTCTGTTTTCATAAGTGAATATTGTCACTTCATGCTGCTTTACCCATTCATTTGCCATAAGAGACACGACACGCTCTTCTCCGCCACAGGCATACAATGAACTGATAATGATTCCGATCTTAGCCATTTTTTATTCCACTCTTATTTGTCAAAATATTGAAGCAACGCCTGAATGATTCTTTCACTTGCATGCCCGTCCCCATAAGGGTTAATTGCCCTGGACATTTGTCTGTATCTTTCCTTATCATCAAACAGCGTACTTACTTCTCTTACAATATCTTCCTTTTCAGTTCCTGCCAGCACTACAGTTCCCGCATCTATGGCTTCCTGGCGCTCCGTTTCATTCCGAAGAACCACTACCGGAATTCCGCAGGAAGGTGCTTCCTCCTGAATCCCTCCTGAATCTGTCATTACCAGGAAACTGGCTGCCATAAGATTATGCATATCCTCCACGTCAACAGGCTCTATCAAATGAACCTTTTTTTCCTCTGCAAGAACCATATTCACAGTTTCCCTCACCTTGGGATTCAGGTGTACCGGATATACGGCCTCCACGTCCTGATACTTATTTACGATTTCTTTAATTGCTTCACAAATGTTATAAAGGGGCTGCCCCAAATTCTCACGCCTGTGTGCAGTCACAAGAATTACCCTTTTGCCTTGAAGTTCTAAGTCTGCAAGCTGACTGTTCTTATAGGAATATTCCTCTCTGATGGTAGTCTTAAGTGCATCAATAACTGTATTTCCGGTTATATATACATTCGTTGTAATATTTTCCTTTTTAAGACATTCCTCGTTGCTCCTGGTAGGCGCAAAATGTAAATCTGCTATCCTGCTTGTCAGCGTTCTGTTCATTTCTTCCGGATAAGGAGCATATTTATCATAGGTACGAAGTCCTGCCTCCACATGCCCTACAGGAATCTGCTCATAAAAAGCTGCCAGCGCAACTGCAAAAGAAGTAGTCGTATCACCATGTACCAGAACAATATCCGGTTTTTCCTTTTCCAACACAGGCTTCATTAAAGTAAGAATATCCGTAGTAATGGAGGTTAAAGTCTGTGAGGGTTTCATAATATGAAGGTTATAGTCCACATTGATATCAAAAATATCAATTACCTGCTGAAGCATTTCTTTATGCTGCCCCGTCAGGCACACTACACTTTCTATTTCTTTATATTCCCGCATTTTCTTAATCAGCGGGCACATTTTGATTGCTTCTGGTCTTGTCCCAAAAACGCTCATGATTTTCATGCTTTTTCCCTCGACTTTATCACTTCTTTTACTGCTTTTATGCGCACATCCCATGTATTTTCCTTTAAGAATGCTTTCTGCTTATTCTGTGTATACTTGGGCGGAAAACCCTTCTTTGTTAACCCCTCCATAAGCTGCATGTATTCCTGCCTGTCACGGTAAAAATACACATAATCCTCAAATCTGTCTATCTCAGGATACCATGAGGCAACAATACATTTGCCCCATGCAATATACTCATACAGCTTCACGGGATCAACATAGAGCACAATATCACTGATTACAAAGGGCATAATCAGACAATCGATCCTATTTACATATTCGCTTAATCTCTCATGCTCTACCACGCCGCTGTACATTACTTTGGGATTGTCTATCACCTGATGCTTTGCTATGGGACCAACCATATCATATCTGATCTTTTCATTCACCTTAAGACTTTCTTCCACCACATCATTGTCAAACCACTCTGAAATGGTTCCGATATAGCCTAATGTATATACATCCTTCTGCATGGCCTGCTGCGGCTGCTTTACTTCAATATTACTGTATCCGTTTCTTATAAGTTCTATTTTTTTATCGGGGCAGATCTTTAAAAGCTTGTCCTTCAGCTTCTGACTGGAAGCCAATACGATATCGGCTCTTTGCAACAACTGCTTCTCCATGGTAAGCACATAATCTATCGCCTTCTTCCTCCGGTCAGGATAAAGTGCTTCAAAATTATCCATACAATCATAGATAACTGTTCCTTTATAATCCTTTGGAATGTATCTTCCAAACAAAGGATAGCCTACAAAAATCAGATCATAAGCAGAAATATCACGAAGCACATGACGATGCAACTTGTCTGCAAAGAACCCTATCAGTCTGCTTTTTTCTTGAAAAGGAATCTGTACAAGCTCTGTTAAGTGCTCCGGCGGTATATTCTCTTTTTGTTCTCTCTGAAGCAATTGTTTCGGGCAGACTACGGTAACCTCATAATCCTTTTGCAGTTCAAGTGCAAATATCTGCGGTCTTTGGAATATCCAGTTCCACTCAATGCCCATGATATAAAGTAATTTCTTCATCTATTTTAATGTTGCCTTTCCGTCTCCGATTTCATATACATAATCGCAGTTCTTAATCGTAGATAAACGGTGTGCGATGATAATAAGCGTCATTTTCCCATGCAATGATTCTATGGCATCCATAACAGCTTTTTCCGTGTCATTGTCAAGTGCCGAAGTGGCTTCATCCAGCACCAGGATCTCAGGATTGTGATAAAGCGCTCTGGCGATACCGATTCTCTGCCTCTGCCCTCCTGAAAGTCTGATTCCCCCTTCTCCTATCTGGGTATCAAGTCCCTCTTCCAGCTCGCCAATCAATTCTGTCAGCTGTGCCTGCTCTACGGCATATTTTATTCTTTCCTCATCGATCTCATTTTCATCCATTCCGAAAGCTATATTATTTCTGATACTGTCATCCATCAGATAAATTGTCTGGGGAATATATCCGATTACCTTATGCCATGAATGAAGATTGTCAAAAATACTGGTGCCATCCACATAGACACCTCCCTCCAGCGGTTCCATAAGTCCCATCAGTATATCTGCTAGTGTGGTCTTGCCGGCTCCCGACTGCCCGATAAAGGCTACTGAGCTTTTCTTACTTATCTTCAAATCCAGATGCTCCAATACGCATTTATCAGCTTTCGGATATTTAAAGGTCAAATCCCTGACTTCAATTTCCTTTTCAAATAAGATCGGAACTTCCTTTTTCGCCTGCTCTTTCTCAAGGGCATTCAACTCATCAATCTCCTTTAAATCCTCATAAATGGAATTAATGGCAGACTTCTGATACATAATGGCACCAAGATACTCCGTAATGCGATTAAAAGAAGGCAGAAGTCGAAAAGCAGCAATTGCAAAAACAGAAATAATGGGTACGAAATATGAAATATTGGCACCGCGCCAGAATTTAATCACAATTGCCCCCAAAAGGCCAAAGATGCACATAGTCTCAATAATCGGTTTGGGTATCATCAGCAGGGTATGATAAGTATACTCACTCTTTGCATGTCCCCTATAGGCTTCATCATACTTGGTATAAAAAAATTGCTCCTTATTCAAAATCTTCGCTTCTTTAATGCCTCCGAAGGACTGCTGTACCCATTTATTCAAAGACATCTGATAATATCTGTTTCTATCCCCCATTCTGATTAGATTCTTTTTATAAACCTTCATCGACAACCACAGCATGATTGTCAAAAGTACAATTACAGAAATGGTAATGGTCTTGTCTTTGATCAACAGATATATTCCAAGAACCACACACACCATGACCTCCGTCAAAAGCTTAATGCCTGCCTGCAGTGCACCAAAAAAATTACCGGTATCTTCATTAATATTTCTCAAAAGTTCCGCACTGTTCTTGGATACATGAAACAGATAAGGCTGAGACATATAGCATTTCATCATCCTGTCTGCCAGTATCCGCTGATTTTCAAATATAAAACGGTACTGTCTGTTATACATAAAAATAAGAAATATGTTTTTTACTACATACACTGCAATCAGAGTAATAAGCATTAACGAAATAAGCGGTTTGATACTCTTAAAACGAAAGGTTACATAAATCCATTCATAAACCGAGTTTTCCAAAAGCCTGTCCGGGGTCATAATTCCATTAAGCACGGGCTGAAATACTGATACACTCATAAGTTCTAATGCCGAACCGATACATATAATAATAAACAGCCAGAATATTTCTCTTTTTTGTTTTGCATCAAATATATAGTTGAGCTTTTTAACTACGTCCATTCTCTGTTCCTTTCCTTATTCTTCTAAAACACTGGCTATTTCCCGTATCAGAAATACAGGAGAAAATTCTTCCTTATATCCATAATCAACATCTTCCTTACTTTGAATGAAATCTGTGTCTATTTCATCAACAGCCTGAAATACCTGCATATACTTCGGATCATAAAAATCAAAAGTGACTATCTTTCTGTTATTAGTAAGCAGCTTTTTATTATAAACCACAGCTTCAGCATACCTTTGTGTCGGATTATCAAACCCCTCATGCATAATTTCCAAAATACAGTTTGAACACCTTAAAAGCTCTATATTCTCAGAATAAGAAATCGCCGATTTATGAAAAGTAATGGCTCTTTCTGCCTGCCTCAGTTCCCTGTCAAGAACATGGAAGTCTGTTTTTATGCCTTCTTGTCTGCATTTTTGATAAATTTGAATCAATACTTCCGTTCTATCAGCGCCGCTTCCTAAATAATACAGATCAGTTCCCTGCTCTTTCGGTATCGCAATAGATCCTTCGGTTTTCTCCTCCAGCTCTTTGGAATATACAAGGGGATAATACCGAAAACCGTATTTCTCACAGTCTGCTTTATTAACAGAATATACCAGATCCATCTTTCGAATAATTTCCATATGCCCGGGTGCACAAAAGCCCACCATGGGATCTACAATATACAGAACCATCTTCAGATTTTTATTTTTCTTTTTAAGACGCTCTACCACGGTAATATCCAGTTCCCGACAGAACCCCGAATTGAGAAACAGGATATAGTTTTCATCACTGTCATCATAATACATACGCAGTACCGTAAACCATGAATAAAATAGCTTTTTAAGAAAATGACATTTCCGAAATCCGTCCGTGACCCGATTACAGCGGTAATAAAGAAACCTTATACATTTATTATCAATTACCCTGTCAATCAACCTGACATTTTCCATTCCCTGTAAATCAAGAAGCATCCGCTTAGCTCCTTCACCTATATATCCTGTCACAAAAAAACGCTGTTTCACCTTTTTCCTCATTTCTAACCGTAATAATATATAGCATAATGCTCAAATACCATAAATATAGTTATAATATCAATTCCCATCATTAATATAAGGTATGTGTTTTCACCTGCTCCACTTCTGTCTGATATGTCCGCATTTCTTTTCTTCCCTGCGATTGCCGGAAGAAGCAATAAAACAGGCAGAAAATATCTTCCCTGTACTCCATGAATGTAGTTCATACTGACCGTATTATTAGCAAGATACATGGACAGAAAGATCAGCAGACAACTTCCTGTTCCAATGAGTAACAGCCATAGCTTCTTCCATGAGTGCAGCTGTGATCCGGCATCGGTATAAATCCCCATCACAAGCATGATACCAAGCAGGATCATCATCCATTCAGGGAGATATACTCTGTCAAGTAATACCTCATACCTGTCTTTTCCCACAAATTCACCAAAAATGCTCTTCAGATAATAATCAGCATATTGCATAAAATTGCTGATAAATACATGGATCGTACTCTTCGGATTTTGCAATATATAGCTTAAGGAAACACGTGCTTCTTCTTCCGTATTATAATCTAACCCCCGAAGTAACACAACTATATCTTCCCATCGCCAGCACAAAAATGCTAGCATTCCCAAAGCACCCATAGCTGCTGCCCCGATTATGATCTTCTTATTAATCTGCAGCTGTTTCCTTGGAATCAGCAGAATAAGCCCCAGAAGTGGTGCATATACCAGCTTGATCGGTATCATGATAAGAACAATTCCTGTGAAAATAATTATATTCTTCAGTCTTACCGTTTTTTCATTCGAAATCATATAAAAGAAATATGAGACTGCAAGAAAACACAATGCCAGATTGAGGGCATCATAAGAATAAGAAGCTGTCAGATATACCACCTCAGGCAGCAGTAAAAGCACACTGAAATATTTTTTCCCAAAGGGAATCATCTGCAATGCTGCTGCCAGAATAGCCGCTACTCCCAGCATATTGGACAGACGTCCAAACAGAATAACCCAATGACCGTTCAGACCAAGCAGCCTTCCGGAAGAAATGCCTATGGCCGGGAATAAGTATGCATAAAGCGGCGTAGTATCCGGAACCGATGACCACTTAGTATTTACCGTCCCACTTACATCCGCTTTTTCATTAAAATCTGCGTACCATCTTTCTATGCTTGCAGCATTGTGGAGATAGATAATACTGTCATTATCTGTCTTGCGCATCAGCTCCCTGCTTTGAAAGATCATTTGGCTTGACAAGTCATAAGCCTTTCTGAAATGACTTTCCTCATCAGGAACCGTAAGCGGCGGCATAATAACAGAAAACAGGATCCCCATTAATATAAGGGCAATAAAATAATTAGCAGCCACTGCATATTTCCCCTGCTTTCTCATAGTAACAATCAAAAACGCCGCCAAAATTATCAGTGCTATTACCATACATGTAAAATAAAAGGACCAGTAGTTACCATTATAAGTGAGTATCTTATAGCTTATCCTAAAATTACTGCTTCTTGATATCGTATCATGAATCTGATATTTTCCTTCTCCGACTTCTATCCCTTCTCCTCTCTCAAACTCCTCAAGAACTAAAATCCCTCCATCTTTCATAGACAGTCCGGAATAAGTCTCATCCCATATTTTTGCACCGGCTTCATCAGTTATCCATACTGTAAACTCCGGGGCCTCCAACGCAGTATCCCTGTACTGTGTCTCCACATATAGTCTGATGCCCCGTATAGGACTGTCCATTCCATGAAACCAACCATCTTCTGTTCTCTGCTCTATTGGTCTGGTACATTCTGAGACATTTACCTTCCAGATACAGAGCAGGCAAATACTGATTGTAATAAAAAATAATATTCTTTTAATTACACGCATCCATCTATTCATCTGATCTATCCTTTAAATTTTCTTTTTTCTCATAAACAGACTGGACAGACATATGTATCCTGCCGAAAACACCACAAATATCAGTCTTATGGTATCACGCAGCCTTTCAAAGCCTATCGTTTCACTGCCAAATTGATATACACCTGTAATCTCATCCCTGCAGCCGTAAAAAACCATATCCAGGTTTCCTTCATACTCCGAAGGATCCACATACAGCACTTCTCCGTCAACATCACAATATTTTTCGTTCACGTAAATATCAGAGGGCATGTCCACTGTCAGATAATAACAGCCTCCTGCCAGCACTCCGATTATAAGTGCTGCAATTACCGCTTTGTGGATTGTTCCCGGATCCTTCTTTGGCTGCATCAGAAATGCCGGTTTTTTGACAGTAAACTCTCTGTCCCGCTTAGAAAGCAGTGCAATTTCCATTTTACCCCTGCATGCGGAAAACAGGCATTCTGCCACAATAAGCAGAGACAGATTTTTAAATGAAAGATTGAACAAAAACGGCTCAATCACTCCGGCAATCGAAAATGACAATAAAACGCTCAACACCTTCCCATCCCGTTTTTTCATACTGATATGAATCGTATATATGTATCCTGCACACACCAACAGAAACAGAATAATCCCACCATAAATCAAGAGTGTTACATAGGAGTTGTCAAGGGCAAAGGTATGGCTGGCATAAATCCTGCTGCCAAACAGTGTAACAGGATTTTCCTGCATATACAACCTTGACGCATAAAACCGCTGATTCAAAGCTTTATTCAATATCTTGAACAAAAGAGTATCCGGCTCCACCAGAAGGGGCGCAAATAAAGAAAACAACACACAGACAGGAAAAATGCACTGAATTAATATTTTTTCCACCATACAAAAGTTTTTTCTGTATGAAAAATAAATATTGAACAGTATCAAGAATACCACAAGCATAAAACCTGTATAACTCGCAGAATACAAAAAAACAATAATATTACCTGCAAATACCCATAAATACGTCCTGATCCTATTTATATAATCTGAACACACAAATAATATAAGCACCACTAAGACCGCATAGGATACATGTAATACATTAGGATGGGAGTACCCCATACCACGGCGCAGAATATCAATACCAAATTTGTGATGCGCCATTACGATATCATTCCCAATTCCCAACATGGATGTCAATACCATGCCTCCAAAGCCGGCTCCAAAAACAACCAGCCCAATTTTCATGATCCGTTCAAAGTCTATATTTTTAAAGCCGATCATCATGATCAGAAAGATCAGCGCACTTTTTTCACCGGAATTTCTGTAAGTAACCAATCCTATCAGCGTCAGAACCACACAGGCAACTAATTCCTTTATATTGTAGCTTGTCAGAATCAATTTAACAAGAACAAAACAGGCAGCCAGAACCAGACATATTTTAAACACAGCCTGTCCGTCATAAAGTCCAATTGCCTTGGCAAAAAGTAAAATGCTGAAAAAAACATAGTAGCATAATTCACTTACAGAAATTTTCATTTTCTGCACCTCTTTCTACTGTCTAATAATTTTTAATTAAATAGTTCCTCACATTAATATTCTTTCTATAACTAATTATCTATTCAACTCTTTCATTTAATAAATACACATACAGATAATCATTGTACGGAAATTCATCCACAATATTATAACTATAATCATCAACAACAATACTTTTCTCAATCTGACTACTATTTTCAACTTGTTTTCCAACCACAACACACTCTGGTACAAATGCTACATCCTTATGTTTTGCCGAAGAATTCTCAATCAGTACGTTTTCTATTCGAATATCTTTGTCTACCAACATCGCCCAAAACGGATATTCTAAATTCAAACCATCTAATTTAATTCCCAAACTAGTAATTTGAGACTCACAAATCCAATTTAATACTTCCAAATATTCGCCTTGTACTCCCCTTGAATTTACAAAGTATCCACTAGGTCTTTCATATGCTTCTTCTTTCCATAAAATTCTGTGATACTGTGTTAATGAAACCAGTTCTAAAATGCACATAAAATATACAATCGGTACAATGCCCTGTTTTACAGACACGATTTTGCTTTTTTTCGTAGCATTCTGTATTTGATATGCAATCATTGGACATAAAAGAGCCAAGCCTGGAAGCATATAGCGAGTAACATAAGATTCCCATCTTACAATCGCACAAAAAATGACAAATATACCAAAAGCTCCTATCGAATAAAAATGCCCAATACTCTTATTTTTTCTTAAATAAATAACACAACGTACAAAAAAAAGAGTCGATAATATCAGCACAAATGGATTTGCCGCAACATCATGTCCATATGCCGGCGGCTCATTCATTATATATTCTCTACCTCCTTCTGAAATACTCGGATCATTAATGTCCACTCGCATATGATAAGCCAATGCCATCACTTTTTCTGTTATCCATTTATTACTGCCATAAATATATACATTAGACCAATTTTGTACAAAGTTTTTTATCATATTTATAAATACATAATTAGGGCGCAAAGTGCCTATTATTTGTTTTGCACCGGTTTCAGATGCAGTCAATGCTGAAAACGTGTCATAATTTCTAAGTAATTCCGGCATCAACAGAAGCACTACAATTGGAATTACACAAAAAAATATTTTAAGCAATTCATTAATGCTATTACGTTTGATTATGCACCTTACCAATAATCCTACTAACAGCAATGCCATACTTACATTAACCGTTGGCTTAGAGAGATACCCAAAAGATATACTAATTCCCATAAACATACAAGACGTCAATGTTTTTCTCTTAAATGCTATTACCTCACATTCTACAATATCTAAAAAATAATAAGTAAATATCAAAAGCCATATGGTTGCAAATAAATCCACCTGTGTGTTCAGCGCCTCACCAAAAGCAATTGGCATTGATGCAAAAACAAATGCCGCTATAGATGCAAATTTTTTTTCACAGCCAATCTTCTCTGCTATTGCAAATACCAAAACCAAATTAACCATATACGAAACGGCCTGCAGTAAATTTAATAAAACATCTCTCTTTCCTGATAAGATATATACTTGAACATTAATAAACTCTGCCAAAATGGGACTTGCTAACTGTCTTACATCATTTACTGCATAATGCGCTACCGATTTATTTTGCGCCCAATGGGCAATTCTGGTTAAATGATATGAAATAGAGTCACTGTTATACGGAACAGTAATCAATGCAAGAATGACAACGATGACTGCAGCTATAAAACTCAATTTATTTTCCCATAATAAATCTCCAATTCTTTGCAGTTTCGACAGCGGATATTGCCTGTACCCCCCCCGAGTTTTATGAACGCTTTTGCGATATATCAATGTAATAAGTACTATATCAAGGCTTCCCCAGCCTACCAACAAACCCGTGAACGTCAAATAGTTATGTACAGATAATATCTCAACAAGTAAAAAAGACCATATATTCCAAAAAATCAGTGCTTTTGTCAAAATATCAATCTTCCTATATCCCAGTTGATAGATATAAATCACCAATAAAATAAAAGCAATCAACATAAACATTTACCTCCAACTATAGATCATGAATATAATCAGCCAAAAACGAACCTTCACTTTCTTCCGCAGGCTGCCTGCTGATAAGTCTCAATAAACCGATCAGCCAGCCTGTTCCACAAATATTTTTCCTTTATTGTTCTCTGAGCCGTCTGACTCATCTCTTTGCATTTAGTTTTATCAGATAATAGCTCTTCTATTTTTTCCATCCATTCATTCACCACAAAGCCATCCATCACAAAGCCGTTCTCTCCCTGTTTAATCAGAGTAACAGACCCTCCGTTCCTACTGCTGATTACCGGCAATCCAAAGTACATTGCCTCCAAAAGTACCATCCCGAATATTTCATAGTTGCTAGTAAACAAAAACAGATCCGCACTTTTATAAATATCCGCAAGCTGTGACTGTGCTGCCTTTTGAAGATAAATAATCGTTCCTTCTTTTCTTTCCTTCTCTATGGAAGAAAGAAATTCTCTTGTATAACCATCCTCGCCATTTCCTATGATCACAAGCTCCAATTTAGGATTTTTACTTAATAATTTACGGAATACCTCCACCAGAAAATAGACATTTCTTCTGTCTTCAATCTTGCCCACATAGAGCATTCTGAAAACACCTTCCTCCGGCTTACTTATTAGTTCTCCGGTTTGCTCAGGGTCTGCAAAATTTCCGTCATCAAGTCCCACGCCCACTGTCTTTACATTTCTAAAGCCCTTGCTTTCCAAAAATTCCTTTGCCAAAATGCTCTTAGTTAATGCCGGTACATTCTGGTAATGTTTTCCATGTAGGAAAAACATGTCAAATATCTTACACTTAAAATTATATCCTTTAGCATAAGGATGATAATAGGGACCATGATAAATAACCACTGGCTTCTTACATCTATTGTAAATCGTATGACTTTGTATCTGGTCATACTCATGAACCTGTATAACATCATAATTCTCCACCAGCTTCTTAACGGAAGGCATGTATCCATTTTTAAAAAAAGCGTACCCCTTCAGCCAGTAAATAGTAAAGGAGTATTCTTTGCCTTCCTGCTCAAAGGAATAGGGGTCTGCATGATCTGCCTGCTTCCCCCCATAAAGAACAATATCGCATTGATACCCTTTTACGGTAAGAGCCTTAGCAAGACCGACCTCCTGCACATTGTAACTGTTTAAATTTAAAATATCGGGAAATGTTCTGACTATTAATATTTTCATGGAATCATCTTTCACTTTTCTTTTTGAGAACCCTTTTTATGGATAAGTATCTTTCCCTGCCAAGTATCAATGCCACAGCCTTTATCATCCGAAAATACAGTCTCCTATACCATGGTGACCAGCTGGCAAAATAATGATGAATGGATATGGTATGCTCCTTTATTTCAAAGCTCTGTGTTTCATGATCAAAAGCACAAAAATAATCAAATGGATAAATAGCCACCTTATCCACAATCTGAAACTCACCATTTGCTTTAAGACCACTCTTTTTCAGCACACCACTCACAACATCCACAATATTTTCAATCCTGCCGTCTATTTTTTCTCCGAAAGTCTTATTTTCATATACCCACATAATTTCCCTCAAAATTTTTTGTCCCGGTATAGAACCGTATACCAGTCCAGGATTAACTCTTCCCGGGTTTTCAAAACCAGAAAAAGCTTCATGAGAAAGTATCTCCTCTGGTATAGATTTTAAAAGTTCCACATCAGTATCCAGAAAAATACCTCCAAACTGATTTAAAATATCAAACCTTGCATAATCTACCACAAAAGCCCATTTTTTTTTCTCATAAGCCTGTTGAATATAAAGATTCTTATTCACATCATAAGTTTCTTCATTCCATTCTCGTATTTCCCAATCAGGCATATATTGCTTCCATGATGCTATGCATTTTTGTATCAGCTTAGGCTTTGTACTATAACCAAACCAACAATAATGAATAATTTTCGGTATCATCACACATATCTCCCGTATTATTTACTCATATTTTCCCAAATCAAAAATATAACTATAATCAAAACCTCTGCTCAAAAGCATAGCTCCATGAGTTCCTCCTACATTACCTGCAACAAGGCAGTCACAGCTTGCTAATGTCATAATGGACAAAAGATATTCCTTCCCTTTCTGATACTTATCATTTTTGACTTCAAGATCATTGATATTCTGCCCACCGCTCGTAATATACCGTTCTGTATCCGGTGCTATAAGACTTCTCCCAAAAGCTTCCTTCATTTTTTTATAAATACTCGCATCCTCTGTGGCTAAAAATATCTTATCACAAAAATAGCTTTCCATGATTTCTTTTGTTTTTTCAATGATCTGTTCTGCCGTAGGTTGAATCGGATGACCTTTAGGCTTTGCGGAAACATAATCCGTTCCTCTTGCCAAAATCCCAAGTATCCTTCCTTCCCCTAAAAGCTCTTTGCGAAATTCCTGAAATTCTTCTACAATTTCATCCGTCACCTTAAAATATCTTTGAAAGACCTGATACCAGTAAGCAAACAAATCCTTGTTTTCCATTATACTAAAATCAGGATAGCTGTTCTTTTCCGTAATAAGACCACCACTTAAAATCACGTTTTTAGCTTTTTTAATATCCTCTAAAGAATAGCCACATGGCTGCTTAAAGAAATACTCCCACGAATTCTCTTTTCCCACCTTATCGTCATCCAGATATGTATTTCTGCCATTTTGCATATCAATCACAGGAATATAACCCTTTTTCAACGCATAATCCACCATTCCCATATTCGTCATGACATAAGAAAACAAGCCCACCTTACAATAGGCCCGTCTTATTACAAAAAAAACCTTATCAGGATACATCCCTCCAAAGGAAACCTTTCGCTCTCTCCACTTCCATCTGGTATAGAACTGATTTAATATTGTTATGTTCTGAAACTTCTGCTTTAGTTCCATCCTACATTCTCCTGCTTCTATCTGATATGGCTGATAATCCGGCAAGGATTGCCAACCACCGTACAGTTATCAGGTATATCCTTATTGACCACGGCTCCAGCACCAATCAGAACATTATTACCGACGGTAATGCTTCCGAACACTACCGCATTTGCATAGATGGATACATTGTCCCCTATTACCGGATAGCGCTGCTGCCCCTTCTCCCTATCATTTTTGCCGATGGTTACTCCATGTCCTACAAAAAGATTCTCTCCAGCACTCTCAGGATGGATCACCGCATAATTATGTGAAATGCGAAATCCCCCCTTAATTCTGCCATTTATCTCTATGGTATTTAAGGGTCTAATAAATATTCTGCTGATATTCTTTAGTACAAACGATTTTCTAACTCTATAATAAAAGATGCTCCTAAAAGGCTTATTAATTAACAAAAGATAATTAAATGCCAAAACTCCTACTTTTTTATAAGGAGTTTCCGCAAGGAGCCTCTTTAAATCCGCATCTATTACTTTCTTTTGTCCACCTAACAAATATAATAAATCTGCTGGCAAAAGAAATATGAGCAAAATCCACTGAAATATTTTGATTTTCATACTTTTCCCTTTTATTTTTGATATAAGGACTCTCAAATTCTGTAGCACTTTCAGAACCATATCCTCACAAATCATATCCTACCGCCTCATTTCTAAGGCTTCTGTAAATATTCATTAATTGCTCTTCATACTCATCGGCAGAAGTAAACTTCTTTTTTCTACAATTTTCAGTATATGTTTTCCATTTATCACTATTATACCATAAACTTTCAATTTTACTTTTCAAATCTTCTATATTTTCCGGTTCAAATAAATCTCCCGTTATTCCCGCCTCCAACAACTCAGGAACTCCGCCGATATTTGCAGCTATTACAGGGGTTCCGTAAAATTGAGATTCCATAACGGAAAAGGGACAGTTTTCATACCACTTGGAAGAAAAAACGCTGAATTTTGCTTCTGCAATCAACTTCTCCAGTTCTTTTCCCGTTACAAATCCCATATTTTTAATATTACTGCAGCCTGAAAGCTCGTTTTCCAACTCACCACTTCCCGCAAATACAAAAGGAATATCCGGAAGCTGTTTACATACTTCCACCAAAGTATGAATTCCTTTCTCTTCCGCATATCTGCCAAAATACAACACATAATCCTTCTTTTCTGTCTGTATTTTTTTCTTTTCATCTAAAAAATTATACATAACCTTCAGCTTTCCATCCAAAACCGAGTTATCTGCTAATTTATTCTTCATAAATTCACTGGGGCATATGACCATATCCACCTTCTCATATGTCTTTAAATGCTGATACAGAAAAGCCTCCAATGTTCCCAAAAAACTTTTGATACGCGAATTGTGAATACATCTGTTTTTTGTACAGTTTCCAAATCTTCCTCCTTGGCACTGAAAGCATTTCTCGTTCTTTGCAGGAATAAAGAGCATATGATTGGGACATACCCATTGATAATCATGCGCCGTATACAAAATGGGAATATATTTACTGTTTTTCTTCCCCCACTTTCGTATTTCATAAATAACAGATGGCGTTATCTGAAAATTGAAATTATTCAAATGGACAATATCCGGCTTAAAATCATCAAGGACTTTTCGTATCTTTATTCTTGCCTCCCTGGAATAAATAATCTTAAAGGGGTATAAAAGTTTTTGCATTTTTCCAGTATGAAAATCCATAGAAGAAGTATAACTTTCCGCACGATTCCCCACAATCCTTCCTTGGTGTTCCATTCCGAAATACTGTACCTCATTCCCTTTCTTCTCCAACACTTTTCCCAATTTAAAAACATAAGTTTCCGATCCGCCGTTGGGAAATAGAAATTTATTGACCATCAATATTTTCATAAATAAATACCTTCTTTATCTAAAATGTATTAGTTGCCAGTATGGTACAATCCGGCGCACACGTTATTTTGTCAGGATTCCGATTCAGATAAGCACCCCAAAAGCCAAAGGTACTTTCCGTAAAGATATTGTGCCTGCATTCCGCCATCAGCTGCATATCCCGGTAGCTTTCCTCTCCCTTATTCCATGTAACAAACACGACCCTGTCCTTTTTAAAGTCCAGACCGAATATCTTCTCGTTTTCCTCACACCAGCCCACGCTGTTTTCATCAGTAAAGAAAACAAATACCGGTTCCTTTACTTTTTTCTTAATATACCTTACGGAACGTTTGAAAAATCCATGCTCATAACAGTGTCCGTTCAAAAACAGAAGATCACTTCTTCTGGCATGGATGGACACTGCATTGACAGATTTTATATAATCCATCATCTTTATATTTTTTTCATCTGTGATCTGCGGAAAGCAAAAAGCCTTTCTGATTTCCTCGTCAAACTGTTCTATGTGAAAGCCTTTATACTTAAATGCAAAGGAATGCCCTACAAAGGAATTATCGGGATATTCCCTGTAAATATCATACTTATGGTTTCTTTTTTTCACTAGATGCTTTGTAAGTGCCAGCCTCAGCATCCTCTTAATATGATACCCGAGTGAAGTCCTAAAAAATTCTGTTAAAAGCTGTCTCATTTTCTGTTTGGATGACTGTTCTGTCCCTACAGCAAAGCCGGATTTTTTTCCGAAATTGTTCAGCACCAGACCTTCCTTTGCAAATGCTTCCACAATATAGGGCGAATAATTCCAGTTTTCTTCCCAGAACCTGCTTTTCTCCACATGCTTTAAAATCCTCTCCCATGAAGCCTCATCAAACCTTTCACGTATATTCGGCAGTTTAATTCCGAACACACGCTCCAGCTCATATCCGTTCCACATGGAAAACATTCCCTCCTTTGGAGGAAGCTCATATATCATATTTTCTAGACAACATTCCTTTCCGGGATTGGATTTTTGAACCGCAAGATATTCCACATAATCAAGCATCTGATTTCCAAGTCCCGAATCCATGTGAACTACTAACATTCCGTTTCTCTCCCAAGGTAAACATCAACTGTTCTGTCAACGACCTGATCCCAGTTATATTTTCTGCAGATAAACTCAGCCGCTTCATCCTTATACTGCCTCACCTTTTCAGGATTCTGAAGCAGCTCCTCTAATTTTTCTTGCAAATCCGGTATATTACTGTGCATAAAGGAAACCGCCTTATCCTCCACCACTTCTATATTTTCAGGAATATCACTGATAAGACAGCAGTTTCCATAGCTCATGGCCTCTAACAGTGCAATTGCCATCCCTTCCACATCGCTTGGCAATACAAAAACATATGCATTGGAGAATAGTTCTTCCAAATCCCTTCCGCCTACAAAATCCGTAAAAATAATATTTTCATTATCACCGGCTATGTCCTTAAGCTGGGCAAAGTATTCCATAGAATGACTGCTGCCGCCTGCGATGACCAGTTTCTTATCTGTCTGAAGCTGCTTATAGGCTTCAATCAGATAATGAACCCCTTTTTCCGGCACAATTCTTGCCAGAAAAAGGATATACCCATCTTTATGAAGATTCCACTTCTTTATAATTTCCTTTGCTTCTATCCACTTCGGCTTAACGATACCATTAGAAATATATACGGTATCCCTTCCATAAGTCTGCTTGAAATATTCCTGCATATTGGCAGACAGCACTATTACCTCATCAGCCAGTTTACTCGCTGTCTTTTCTCCAAATTTTAAAACTTTAGAGGCAAAGTTTCCCCATTTAGAACGCTGCCAGTCCAATCCATGAATAGTTGCTACCACTCTCTTTCCGAATAATTTAGGCAGCCAAAGCATGGCACATGGTCCCTCTGCATGATAATGAATCACGTCATATCCTCCAAACAGAACCCTGACAGATGCCAGGAAAGAATATACGATGGCATTTAAGCTCTTATTTTCAAAAGTCGGAACTGTTATGATCCTGATACCCTCATATTCTTTTCCGATCCGGTTTACAAATTCCTTGCCCGAAACATGACTTCCTCTTCGGTTATACGCATCGACCCTGTGCCCCTTTGCAACCAGACGTGTGGAAAGCTCACTTACCACAATTTCCACGCCGCCCTCCCGAGTAGGGATTCTCTTATGTCCTATCATAGCAATTTTAAGGGAATCCTTATCCATTTTACTCAATTTACGCAATTTACAGCTTTCTTTATGAACATTCCACAAAAATGAAATATTAGTGCTGATATATCTGGGTATCAAGCGCTTCGGATCCTGCAATATCCTATAAAACCACTCAAGGCAAATCTCCTGCACCCATTTAGGTGCCCGCTTTACGGTACCGGCAGTAAAATCAAACGCTGCACCTACTCCCAACATAACCCCTGAAACCTTGTCCATGTGAGCATGCATCCATTTTTCCTGCTTGGGCGCACCCAGTGCTACCCAGATAAAGTCCGGCCTGGCAGTATTGATCTGCCTGATGATCTTCTGATCTTCTTCCTCTGTCAGGTCTCTGAAAGGAGGAGCATACATACCCGCAATTTGTAAATACGGATATTTCTTTAATAAATTATCTTTCATTTTTTCCAGTGTTTCTTCTTTACTCCCGTAGAAAAAATGTCGGTATCCCGTTTTTTTTGAAAGTTCAAATATCCTGGGCATCAGATCCGGCCCCGGAACCCTTTTTGCTTCCTGAAATCCCCTGTTTTTACTTACCATAGACAAAGGTTTTCCATCCGGCAACGCCATAGCCGCAAGATTCTGCACATTACGGTATTCTTCATTGCGAAACGCCATAACGGTAGTGTGAACATTAGATACACAGATATACTTTCCCCTAAGAGACTCTAAATTTGACTTAAGATACGCAACTGTGCTTTCCATATCTATTACGTTAATATCAGTTCCCAATATTCTGCAATATATTAATTCAGGATTCTTCATTTTATTTCTTTTCCCTTGTCTTTTCTTTTTGTAGGAAACATCTGATACCAGTAGGCCCCAAGGAGGAAGAATATATAATTCCTGGCCAAATAATCGGAAAATACATGTGCCTCAATCACACTATATACCGAAATAGAAATAATCACAACCGCCGTCATATATTTACGTTTTCTGTAACAATAAATCATAAGCAATAGAACCATTGCCAAAAATACACACGCCGGTATGATCCCGAACCAGTAAAATAGACGTATCCACCCCATATCAAAAAAATAGTTGTTTTCCGGCCTGGAAAACAGACTCCAAGTTCCCACCGTTCCTTCGAAGCCGTCATTCTCAACTAATATCCTGATCCTACCGTTAAATACCTCATTTAACTTAACGAAAAACAACGTTTTTTCTGTCCTATCACCATTCCAAACATAATCATACACCCTATATGCATTGGCTGCAATCAACACAGAAAGCCCAATACTAAAAGCAGTTCCGATATATCCTGCGATCACACACAGCTTCTTAAACACTTCATTCTTTACAAACACCAAAAGCATTGTAAGCAGAATAGTAAGTGTCGTGACCAAAAAGCTGGTTTTCGAATCTGTCAGCAGAAAGAAAATATAGTTAATAACCAAGGGGACTGCAAAATAATACCATCTCATTCTTTCTGCATACAAGTACAAGCCCAATAGAATAAGCGACCATACCATACAATGTAGTGCATTGGGGTGCCCCATTCCCAGCGTATATCTGGTTTCCACACTTCCCCGCCCGTAATCCTGCGTCAGAGAAGCCGCTCCATAGGTTCCTGTTATGGAAAGCAGCATGATTGCCATACAGCCTGCAAGCGTTATATAAAACACACATTTAAGGCACTTTTGCATATCTATGTCTTTACAGGCAGCAATCATTACTACCAATCTGATAACCTCATTTCTGCCTGTAGCAAAATAAGAAATTGTTCCTAATATACCAAACAAAAATATGATAATATATTCCTTCAGAGAATATCTTGTAAGGCACAACTTTATTAAGAAAAGCAAAAAGGTCACCCGAAACAACTGTCCCTCTATTGGATTGGTATAATTGCTTTTGTCAATTATAACTATCAGCACTTCCAAAATAATCCCTATATAAAAACTCCAGTATGCAATTTTACTAAATATTTCTCTTGTTCTGTCCATTTATTGTATCTGCCCCTGCGGACTTACAAATCTCCAGCCCTTCCATAGGTCTACCATTTCTTCTTTTATAAACACCTGACTATTCTTGTGGATCGTTGGACGTATCATAATCTTACTATCATTTCCGTTTAATCTCGCTCCCCAAAAACTGAAAGTGGAATTGGCACAGATGTTGTGTTTGCAGTTGCTCATTAGCCACATATCATAAAAGCTGTTTTTTCCATGATTAATATCCACAATAGTATATTGTTCTCCCTGATATATTTTTTTTGCATAGGAAATATCATCTGAAAAGAGATAAAAATGCGCATTTGGCACTTCCGCCTTTATAATTTCCATGGCCTTTTCATAATAGGCAGCCGTACAAATATTCCCAAATACAGCGGCATTTTCTTCACTCAAATAATCTCCCCGCCTGATATGAACACTGACGGACTGTTCTGCTTCCATTTCCTGCGCAAGCTGCCTGTTTAAAGGATTACCGCTGGGTGGAAACTGTATCTTTTCCCGCAGATCATACAGAATATCCGCATAATATTTCTCACAGGCAAAATAACCAGAGAGGTACATGTTTTCAAAGCTGAAAATTTCGGGATGATACATTTTGCTTTCATGAAACCAATGTACGGAAGCAGGTAGGAGCTTTCTTCTTAGTTTTCCTGCAACATTATCCGTTCCTATCAGTGCTTCCTTCTCCTCCTGCGTGCAAACCTCATAAATCAGCCGGTCAAAATAGGAAAGCTCAAAGCATCTTTTTGTCACTCCATTGCTTTGCTTTTTCCTTGCCTCCGGCTCATCCTGAAACCATGAAATATCCAGCCTGACCTCTTTTCCCAATCTCACAAGCTTTCGATATAGTGCATACTGTTGAAGCTGATTGCCCAACCCGCCTGCTGCCTGAATAATAACCATTCTCTCTTACTTCCCTCTTTCTACTGTTTTCCTTCATCCTCAGAGTAGCCATACAGCTCATAATATTCTGATCTTGGAATAGCAATAACTGTTTCCTTCCCATAAAATCTTGCTGTAGCTTTATTGGTATAAGCATCAGGATCAGACAATAACGCCATGTGCATAAAGGGGCCCTGCTCATCATTCATCTCCGGCACCACAGCATTTACAATTTCCGGGTCATTTAGAATTTTTAGTCTTTCCTGCATCTGATATTCAAAATCACGCAATTGCCCTGAACTGATAAACCGCATACATATATAATCTGTCATATTGTCTATCAAAAATCTTCCAAAAACCATGCAGAAAAGAATAGTCCCAAGAATAGTCAGCCCACGAAGCTTTTCCATGAAACCTACTTTGCCCATATTCCACCCCTTGTTTATATACAACCTTTTGATATAACAGGTTAGATAAATGATTCCAAGAACATACGCCATTAGAAATACAAAATAAATACTGTCCGGAACTCCCCCTGAGACCTCAGACTGGGCATAAATTCCCGGTGCATATACGGAGCATGAAATCAAGAACAAAAGTGCAATCGCAACAAGCGGATATTTCAGCTTCAGTTTAACCTCTGCCGGATCAATTTTTTCCCAAGCAGCAATAAACAAAAACGGTGCTGTCAAAAACAATGGTCTTACAGAAATAAACCAGTTAATTCCTCCCCAAAATCCCTGCTTAACACTTTCTAAAATAGTAAGTAAAGCTCTTGCTGCTCCAAAATAGTAGGTATCTCCTCCCCGTGCCGCATTACCCGGAGAAATCGCACTGAAAATAAAACCGATTATTAAAAAAGCAACAGGGATCAGCAGCCAAAGCGCTCTATGCATCCGCTCCTTCCGGCAGCTTAACAAATTAGATAAAATAATCAGAACTGCTATCTCGAAGGCCAATACAATGGGTATGTATCCCACCCCTCCAAGATATGTGAAAAATAAAGCTGTAAAAACACAATAACGCTTTTGACCCGTCTCAACAAACTTGTCCATCCATACAAATGACACCAGGCACAAGCCATATGGAAATATATAGTTTATCATCCCTGTGTACCAAAAAATACCGCTTTTCACATAGGGCATATACTGTATGGAAAAAAAACATACAAGCATGGATACTATCGCCCAAAAGGCTCTATCACACGCTAAATACTTTTTTAAATAATGATTCAGAAAATATCCGACTCCGCCGCAAATAGAAACCAAAGCGATCCACGGCGTAACACAATATACCTTCTCTCCCCAGATGCTAGGTTCAAGACACCACAAAATGATAGAGGACCAATTACCTTCCCAACCAAAATAATCCATCTTTGCCCACTCATACACCGAATAAAAAAATTCTTTAACAGTTCCCTGATTCGCCAGAACTCTATAGGCTGCTGCCCCCTCCCATAAATCATCTCCGGTGGCATAATCAAAAAAGGAGCAATAAAGAATTGGCAGTAAAGAGATTGCAAACAGCACCATCATTACAAAAGCTATTCTTTTATAGGTTATTTTTTCAAAAAAGTGATGATTTTTCATCTTGTTCCTCCACTTTGAAGCTTTTATTGTTCTCCTTCAGCAGTCAATACAAACAACGACAATGCCGGTCCAAGCGACCATGGATAAGCCCCATAAACCTGCGGGTACATACTAAATCCCTGACATTCTGCCAGGCACCCGTATATCCTTCCTTCTTTTACGGAATTGCGGAGTGCATCTCTTCCCCTCACCATACGGGACTTATGTATGCCGATCAGTACCTTGGTCTCTAACGACCTTGCAATAGCATAAAGAATCATTGCCGTAGCCGAAGTATCAACCGGACCTTCCTTCGCACCCAGCTGCCATCCGTACAGTCCTCCTTCAAGCTGGTATGCCTCTACCTTGTCCACCAGTCTTCGGTACGCCTGTTTAATGATTTCATAGCTGGGTCTGCTGCTGTCTAAATAGGCAAGCGTCTCTGACATTCCGATCATCAGCCAGCCCACAGCTCTTCCCCATCCGATAATACCATATTTTACGCCGCTTTCATATTGATATCCATGGTAGGGTAAGCCTGTTTTCTCATCCATTCCATAGGAGATAAAATTTTGAATTTGAGATACCGCCAGATTAAATGCATTGGAATCACCGTATGTACTGGCGTACTTACACAGAAAAGGACATACCATACCTATCATATCCGCAAAAATATATCCGTTTCTCTGCTTTGGCCTGTAGGGAAAGCTTCCCGCCTCGTCACGCTCCTGATGATATAAAAACTGTACCATCGCTTCAGCCGCTTTTTGATATTTTTCCTCTCCTGTCACCTGATGAAGATCAATAAGGGCCATGCCGCTGACCATATCATCCACATAGTAAAGCTTGTGATTAGACCTGATCCATCTGTCATAATATTTCTTAAGACAGTCAATAATCACTCTGGCTTCTTCGGAATTTTTATTCTGCATATAATAATCCATTAAGCTTTTCGCCAAAAGACCGTTTGGCCAGTTAATTTTGTCAACAGGCTCCACATCTCTTCCGGCAAGCATCTTAAGGGATCTTTTCAAATAATATCCCATTCCTCTTTTTGGATAATCAAGCAGCTCCTGCTCGGCTGTTTTTACCATTTCCAGCATTCCATCATCTCCTTTTCAGCTTATTTTTCACAATTCCCCACAAATATCCAAACTCCTCCGTTCTTCCGAACAGAAGAAGAAAAATCCCGTTAAACACCACACAGATCACAACAAACATCACCACAAAGCTTACAATCGTCACTGACTGCATTACCACGTTTTGAATTCCAAGAAGCACTGCCAGTACGCCCAAAATAACCGCCACATACTTCATCGAATCCCCAAAATAAGCCTTCACGTTCTTATCAAAGCAGGCCTTATAAATAATAAACGGTTTCGTAACATTGGCCATCAGCCCGGATATGATAGTACCGATATAAACACCCACAAGCCCCACCTTCTGCACCAGCACAATGGAGATAACCAGATTAACCGCTCCCTGTATCAAAGCTAGGTACTTGTCCTGCTCAAACACCCCTGCCGCTGTCTTAAAGTTAGACAACACGATACGCTCTCCCTTAAAATAGTAATCCATCAAAATACAGGCAACCACTGCCGCCGGCAGCACCTTTTCCGTGCCGCCCTGCCAGATCATAACAAAAGGCGTCAAAAGCAGAAAAAATCCCACTGCGGAAAAGCCATAAATCCAGCATGCAAAGAAGCGATACACCTTAAAGAGCCGGTACTGCTTATCCTTGGACTCCGTTGCAATCAAATTGCCAAAGCTGGATAATACGGAGTTAAAAATAATATTTACAAAGTTGGCAACGGAGGTCAGAACAATATTATAATTCCCCACAAAGCCCACCAGCGTCACATTGATAAAAGCGCTGATAATCATGCTGTCGGTCTGCAGCCTTGCCACATCCCCTATCTTATGAAACACAAGCGCCTTGGTCTTATTCACCACTTCCCCGGTTTCTTCCTTGGACAGCTTCACCACATTCTTATCCTTCAAATAGGGATACCGGCGATTCAGATACCAACTGACGAAAAACTTCTGTGCAAGCTCTACAAAGGCTGCCGTCAGCAGATACAAATAAAAATTTTCCGTAAAAATGATCACCAAAAGCTGTAAACTTACAGTAATCATCTTGGTCACCGTAATGATATTGGTCTGAATATAATTATTCTGCTCCGCATTTACCAGACTGTATTTGTAGGCCACAAAATAGGAACTTACCGTATTAAACAGAAAAATAAAGTAATACAGGGTAAGGTCTCTTACCGATACTCCCTCGGGCTGTTTCACCAAATAGGGCAAAAAGGGAGAAATGGCAATTCCAATCAGCGCAATCACCAGTCCGATTACCCTGTAAGCATTCTTATAAAGCAGCATATAGGATTTAATTTTTTCGTAATCCTTACGTGCCACAGGACCATACAGGCTGTAGTTTAAAGCTGTTCCCACGCCCAGCTCCGCCATGGAAAGGACGGACAATATTCCTGTATACAGGTCATTAATTCCGTTTAACGTATCCCCCAGATGATGGATAAAAACCGTACGAAGAATAAACCCAAGCAGCTGGGTGGTTAAATTACCGATATATCCAAAAGCTATATTTCTTGCTGCCGACTGAACTCTTCCCATAATCTGTCTACTTCCTTCCCTGTCAAAAGCGCCTGTTCCTGATAGGAGGGCATTACCTCCACAAGCTTCTGTCTGATCTCCTGCTGCCTGTCAAAAAGCCACTTAAAGCCGTTTACCAGATCCTCTCTTTCCTTAAGACTTTGCACCGGAAGCACATAATTTTCCTCAGTTCCGAACAAGTCTCTTGCAATGCCCCTCGCCTTGACGGAATATCCCACCACCAGCGTTGGTACGCAGGAAGAATAAGCCGCTATGGTTGCATGGGTTCTGGCCCCCACAAACAGCCTGCATCTTCCGATATAGCCCTTTAGTTCCTCACAGGAGGCGTCTGCGATTTCCACTACCCTTCCGCTGTCCGCAAACATTTCATACAGCTGGCGGATAGGTTTTCTGTCATCATTGTTTCCCCACACCACATGGGGGATCAGTGCAATCTGCATATCCGTATTTTGTATAATATACCGGATCAGCTCCTGATAACAGGTCATGGTAATTCCGGCTTTCTTCTCATTGTCCTGTATCATGGGACTTACATTGATTCCCACCGTATTTCCTTCAGCAAAGCCCTGTGGCAGCGGAAGCTTATCTGCATTTAAGGTAAATGCCGGATCGGGAAAGCAGAGAATGTAAGGCTTTTTGCCCTTGCCTTCCCCGGCAAAGGCTTCCTGTAAGGCCTGACAGGTAATACTTTCCCTTGCAATAATGGTGTGGTATTTAGACAGATCCTCCAAAATATCTTTCCTTTGAAGAAGCTCCGGCTCAATGGAGCATCCCAGAAGCACTGTCCTTGTTCCACACTGATTAAATGCCGCATTTGCCAGCCTGAGATCACTCAGCATGGTATCATAACAATAATTGTCTCCTCCAATAGATACGGCAAGAGGGGCTTTCTTCCCTTTAAACACCTGCCCATAACGATACCGGATGAAGCTTTCGCCGTCTCCCGTCAGCTTCCGGTATCCATAATACATCACATGCATCAGCTTGTGTTCGTCAAAGCTTCTCTCCTGTATCAGCTCACAAAGCCCCTTAAGGGAATAGGCGGCATCCTCCTTCGCCCGATAGCTTACAAGCGTTGCAGGCTGCCTGATCATACGGCACAGGCTGTTCACGATAGCTTCACAACCGTGATTGCCGCTGCCTGCATGCATGTATAAAATCAATTTATTGTCCATATTGATATTAACCTACTTCCTTTCCGGCACGCACCTGCAAACCATAAGCCACAGGTACAGATTTACTCATCTCCCATACTTGCGGAAATGGTACAGCCATAAAAACAGCTTCGGCGCTTTTGCAAACAGCTTTGTTTTCATACGGTATCCCCTGTCCAGCTTTTCATAAGCGTCCGTATCCCTAAGCTCATCCTTTATCTTATCATGGCACAGTCTGATATATTCCTTCTGCTCTGCCCGCTCATTTCCAGGCAGCAGCGCCAGCTTTCCTGTGGTGAGCATAATTGCCATAAGCAGTATCGCTGTCACTTCGCTTTTGAGCCTTCCATTCATCCTCATTACCTGCTGCCTTGCCAGCTCCCAGCAGGTAATCTGATCCATATATTCAGGGGTAAACGCTCTTTGCATTGCCCCTTTGGGATTTTGAAAATAGCCGTATAGAGGCCTTGTAGTCTCTGCCACCCTTGTAATGCGGGGCAAAAGCTCTACCAAAAACAGCATATCCTCCCCAATCGTAAGCTCCCTGTGAAAACGCAGAGAGTCAATGACCTTGCGCTTATAAAGCTTGCTCCAGCATCTGCTGTTGCCCTTTAATATGGCCTTTGACAAATAGTCCTCCGAACCGTAAATATGCACCTGCGCCTCTTCCTCAGGAACTATTCTTCCACCGGCATTGACCTGCCATTCCTCTTCCTTCTGCCAGCCGAAGAAACCGCATCCCGCCAGATCACTGTCCGTTTCTTTTAACAAATCATACAAGCATCTTAACATATCCGGCAGAATCCTGTCGTCCGCATCCACAAAGGTAACATATTCTCCCGTCGAAGCTTCCAACCCTTTATTCCGGGCCGTGGATACCCCTTCATCCCCCAGCGTAATAACAGTCACATTGTCATACCGCTCCCTAAGACTTTCACAAACCTTCCATGTGTCATCAATAGAACCGTCATTGACAATGATTACCTCCAAATCAGGATAGGTCTGCCTCTCCACGCTGTCTATGCACTTTTCCAAATAGTCCTGTCCGTTATAAACAGGAACAATCACGCTGATTAAGGGTTCCATGAAACCTCCCGTATTTTGCCGTATAGGAATCAGACTCTGCACACTTCCATCCACTCCTATCACTATCTCCTGCGGTAATACACAATCATTGCTGCCCTAAGAAGACTGACGGTAAGGTGATTAGGATGGCGCAGTACAAGGTACAGCAGCTTATTGGACTTCTCATCCACCTTAATGTTCACCCTCTTAACAACCTGCCTTACCTCATCCTTCCTGCAAATCTCTAAAATATTTCTACGATATCCTTCCTTGTTACCCCTTGCCTCGTTTTTCAACGCCAAAAGGAGTAAAAGCAGATATTCCTGATCCGCCCTTGTCTGCATATCCCAAAGATACGTTCCTTCAAACTTATCATGCACAATGCGGTTAATAATTTTTCGAAGAAGCTCTATATTTTTAAATAAATTTCTGTCATATTTGTGAACCATAGATTCACTCACATAAAAATAGTGATAGTACGCCTTATGATCCATAATTACAAGGCGTTCACAGTCAATCAGGGAAGGGAGCATGATCATTGTATCCTCTCCCATTCGTATTGCAGGATCACTGTACTTACAATTATCTTCGACTAAGCTGCGGGAAATCAGTTTCATACATCTGGAAATGCACACATACCGCTTTTCCTGCCCCAGAAGCCTTGGAACTACTTTCCGAAGTTCCGCTCCTTCATAGACGCCGGCAGGCAGTTCCTGCCACACATACTGCTGATTGCCATTTTCCCATTCTATCACGTAATCACTGGATATAATCTCCCTGTCGCTTCCTGACAGCTGCTTCGCCATCTCACTTACCATGGTTGTATCCACCCAGTCGTCACTGTCCACAAAGCAAAGATATTCTCCGGTGCTGCCCTCTACCCCCGCCTTCCACGCAGAAATAAGGCCGCCGTTTTTCTTGTGTATTACTTTAATCCTTGCATCCTGCCACTCATATTCATCGCACAGCTTTCCGCTGTGATCCGTGGAGCCGTCATCCACCAGAATGATTTCCAGATTTTCGTAGCTTTGCTCCCTTAAGGAAGCTACACATCGTTTTAAATAAGCCTCCGTATTATATACCGGTACTATAAGACTGACCTTATAAGCTTCCATCTCTTTCCCATACCTTTCTATTTGGAGCCCTTTCCTGCAAATACCACCCATATGGTCTTAAAAAGAATCTTAATATCAAGAGTCAGCGACCAGCTGTCAATATATCTGAGATCATATTTAACCACATCATCAAAATCATCGATCTCGCTTCTTCCGCTGACCTGCCAAAGCCCGGTAAGCCCCGGTGTCATACTGATACGTCTTCTGTAATATTGATTATACTTCTCAAATTCGTCCGCCGTGGGTGGTCTTGTTCCCACCAGACTCATATCGCCTTTTACCACATTATAGAACTGGGGCAGCTCATCAATACTGGTTTTGCGGATAAACTTCCCAACCCTGGTGATGCGGGGATCGTTTTCCATCTTAAACATCAATCCCTGCATTTCATTCTGCTTCTGCAGCTCCTTCTTCCGCTCCTCCGCATCTATATACATGGATCGAAATTTGTAAATCTTAAACCTGCGTCCGTTTCTGCCGATTCTGATCTGGGAAAACAACACCGGACCGGGCGAATCCAGTTTAATGGCTATAGCCACGAAGGGAAACACCAAAAGCGTAATCAGCATTCCCACAAGTCCGCCCACAATATCCATCACACGCTTAATCAACAGCTTCTTATAACTGCTCCTAAATCTGGTGTAGGTAATAACGGAATAACTTCCAAAGCTGTCAAGAGTACCACTGTAGGAATGGGTGCCCGGCATCTCCAGACAATAGTGGCAATCCACACCCATTTCATCAAAACCTTTTAATATCCTTTGGATCTGCTTCTGCCTAAGCTCCGGCACATAGACAAACACTTCATCCAGAGCCATCAGGGTTACATCCTCCAAAAAATGCCCTTCCAAAGAAATTAACGGCACACCCGAAATCTCTCCCTTAATCTCCTCCCCGGTTTCCGGACAGGCTACCCCTACCAACTGATAATTCAAATCCAAACTATCCTTCAGGGTCTCCACAACCTGATCCGCCATCTCCCTTTGGGTAATCACCAGTACCTTAATCTTAGATAGATCCGACTGATAATGAAGCCTGAGAGCTTTCTTAATCATCAGATGCAGCCCAAGGGTCAAAAGAACATTGACTACCGGAAACAAAATCATCACAGCACGTGAAAAGACATCGGCCCATTTCAGAAAATACATTACCGTTTGAACGATTAGTATCATGATTACATGATACTGTAAAATAGCCAAAAGCTCTTTCCAGATACTTCTCCTAAGAAAATTTCTGTTCCAATCAAGAAAAAAGGTATAAATCGTACAAAAAAGCAGGAAAAGAAGACACACCTGAAAGTGTATCCCCTTATCTCCCATGTCTTTGAAATTTCCAAATCGGATATAGGTTGAAAGTGCAAAAGAGATGCCGATAGCAATCAGATCCACAAACCACAACCCGTAAACTTCCATAAGCTTATTCTTTTGGTTCATACCTTACCTCTAAAGCAGCGCTTCATTTTTCTGATGGTTTTTCTAAAAAACCGCTTTATCTTCATGGATATTTTTGTGGTCAGCTGCTTTCCTTTCGTGATAGGCGGCATAACCAGATATCCATACTCATCCAGATGCTCAAGCAAATACTTCGGATAACTCTCATCAATCTCTACTCTCTCAAATTTCGCATTTCTGCCAAACATATCCTGCCCCAAAAGGAGCCTGTCCCTTGCCTCTGCCAGAATGTCCTGCTTATTATACTCCTGATGTGCGGCAGCCACTACCTTGGTTCCGATCCTTTTGGAAACATCGCTCTCATGTCTGCTGCCCATATATCCGAAATGCCAGCCTCCGTCGGCTACCCTGACCGCATTAGGCGCTGTAATGGATGCCTCCCTGAGCATAATAATCCCATCAGAGGGAATACTCCTTTTGCTGAACACTTTGGTTCCCAGCCACATTCTTCTCTCCACGTCGGGAAACTCCCCGGTGATAGACAAAAGATTGCCCGACACCTCCTCCATATTCAGATAACAGTAAAACATTCTCTGAGCCAGATGATATACTTTATCAGGATCAAACTTCGCAATGAGCTTTTCCAGCACTTTGGGATTGGGAATTTCATCCACATCGCTTAAGATAATCACATCCTCATCACCGGCATCCTTTAGGCCCTTTTCCAGAGCATTTTTCTGAAAACGGTCCCGTTCATGGGTAGTTGCATCAGCCGGAGAATTATCCACCACAATATACTCAATCTTCGGCAGAAATTCCTGAAACAGTTCCTTATTTTTCTCAAAGCACAGCTCCTTAGGCTCTCCCGAAAAGGTCACCGTGGATTCCTCAATAATAAATTTATCAACCAGAGGGCTTAAAACATGGAGTCTCAAATTCAATATATCCAATTCATTAAAAAAGGGAATGCAATCGTATACCATCTTTTCTTCCTTTTACATAATACTTCGTACACCTTACATATCAGTCTTTTCCAAGATGTCTCCAGAAAAGCAAAGGTCTTACAACATCCTTAAATTTCAGCCAGCGTTTTCTCCATGGATTCTCAAATCGGGGGTACTGTGCATTTCTCCCCCTCCACTTATGAAAGGAAAAAGGATAATCCACATCCTCTATCTCCGGCACCATATGCTCATGTCCGAAATATTTCGCCACCTCAACAGGCGCAATTTTCATTCCTGCTTCCTCTATTCTGTGCTTGTTTCTGCAGCAGAGAAAAATATCTTCATTGTAGAAGCCTTCCTCGTCCTTATCCCACACCAGATTTGCCTGTCTTGGAAACTCCAACAACCTTTTACTTCTTAAGGAAACACTGTTTCCGACCCTGCACAGATTTCCATACACATCATGGTAGCTGTGTACTGTACCGGGCTCTGGCAGAGGCCATGGCGCTCCGATGTAATCATAATCAAGAAATTCATCCCGCCACTTTTCGGGGTGTATGATAAATCCGTCCGCGTGAACCAGCATCACATAATCAGTGTCAATATAATCCGCCAGTTCATACACCATCTTGTAGTTAAAGCAGTCAATATCCGTAAGCTTAGAGGTGTGCTTATAGGTAATTGGCTTAGGAAGCCCCAAGGGCTTTCTGTGGGTGATCAGCACCACTTCTCCAAAATCAATTCCCTGCATACTATACTCTAATGCCTTTATGGCCTCATATACTTTTACGCTGGTCATTGCCGCAAGCGTAACATTAGGAAGCTGCAACTTATTCATATTAAATTCCACCCTGTTTTCTAATTCTTCGCAATATAGCCCGACAAACCTTTTTGGAATAAAACCAGCCAAAAATCATCCTTCTTTGAATATTCTGAAAAACTCTTCTCAGCTTACCCGGCCTTTGGTTTCTTCTGGCATACTTGGAAGATACTGCTTTATACTCTTCCAACTCCTGTCTGCATTGCTGCGCAGTAAACAGCCTGCCTTTCCTATCCATATAATGAAACAAGCTGTAAATGTTTTGCTCCGACGCCCAATAGCCATCCGAGACATTGTGTCTTGCCCAATATTTAGGTGCAATAACAAATTTTAAGGTGTCACTGGTATGTGCCGGAAGGCAGGCAAACGAAGAATTGGAAAGTAGTAAATAATGTGCATTTTTCAATGTCACATAATCCTTTCCGATATCGAAATGATATGCTGGCACTCCCGGAAGCATCTTGCCTGCTGCCTCCACATCATCAGTAACTATCATAAATTCCATATCGGGGCGAATTTTTTTCATCTCCTTCATCCCGTGAAGCCAATATTTTTTATCTACAAACAACTCGAAGTTACCTGTATATTCTCCTCCCCGCATATTAATAATGCATAGATTTTCCCTGCTGTATTCGTAAGAATCGTATTCAGGCTTTACCTTGAGCCATTGTTTAACCTGCGGAAGATACTTAATAAAATAAGACTCATCCTGCATATTTCCATAAATCAGTGTGTTATCCTTTACAGCATGTATTCCCTCATCTGCACCTGCTATATAGCATCCATGCTCCATATCATGCTTGGAATTTCCAATATACAGTCTTGTCTCAATTTCATCATACCTTTCAAAATTCTTTTTATCTTCCTTGGAAATTGAATATCCCAAATCCACATCCATGAAATACATTCCACGATTACTGTGAATATTTACGGCAAAGCATTCCTGTCCGGCTGTTCCAAATTCATAACCGTTTTCTTCTGCAACAGCTCTGGCTGTAACATAGCAAAACAACTGATTACCAAGACCCTGACCGTCAATAAATTCCGTTCCTATCATTAACTATTCTCCTATCTGCTCAAAACCTGTCCTTAAATAATCCGCTTAGCTCAGGCTGGTTTCCACCAGTTTCATATCTTCAACCTTGTAAATAATATCGCACTTTTCAATGGTGTTTAAACGGTGAGCAATAATTACCATGGTCTTTTTGCCGTGAAAGCTGTTGACCGCATCCATCACAGCCGCCTCAGTATCACTGTCAAGAGCAGATGTAGCCTCATCAAATACCAGTATTTCCGGATCATGATAAAGGGCTCTTGCAATTCCGATTCTCTGCCGCTGACCGCCCGATAAGCGCACGCCCCGGTCACCGATAGTGGTATCCAGTCCCTGCGGAAGCTCCTCCACAAACTCCTTAAGCTGGGCCTCATCAAGCACCTCCCAGATTCGCTTCTCGTCTATCTTGTCCTCGTCAATACCGAATGCAATATTATTTCTGATGGACTCATCAATCAGATAAATAGACTGGGGAATATAGCCGATCTGGGCCAGCCAGGATTCATAATTCTTAAAAATATCCACGCCGTCGCAGGTGATCTCACCCTCCTGCGCATGTAAAAGCCCCAGCAGAATATCCACAATAGTTGATTTTCCGGCACCTGAGGTACCGATGATTCCCACCGATTTTCCCTTAGGCACTACCATATGAGCATCCGTAAAAATATTCTTGTCCGTATCCGGATAGTGGAAGGAAATATGATTCAGCTCAATCTGATGTTCAAGCTTAATCTTGTCCTTCTGGGCATTGGCTTTTCTTTCTGCCAGCATGGCATCCGTCTTCATTCCCTCCTGCAGATTCTGATATACGAAATCCAGACTGGGCTGGGTGTAGGATATCTGAGTAATATAAGTATTAATACGGTTTACACTGGGAAGGACACGGATAGCCGCTACGCCAAAGGCTACCAGCGTGTTGGCCATAGCCGACATATCTCCGCCGCCTCTGATATAAATGGCAATAAACCCAAGCACTCCCACAATAAATACCGTTTCTATCATTAATCTTGGGATATTATTCATTACCGCATAGGACGTGGCCACATTGGCACCTACTTTACCGGATTCATAATAATTCCGAATAAAAAATTCCTCACGATTAAGCACCTTCACATCCTTAAGCCCATAAATAGCCTGTATTCTCCACTTTGCAATTCTGGATTGAATCGTCTGATTTTGGGCACCGATCCTGTTAAGTCTGGGCTTAAACACCTTCACAATAAAGAGTGTCATAACTCCAAAAAGTGCCACCACAAACAACGTCATTCCCGCATCCATAACCAGCATCATAATAAAGATCAAACAGGCAACCACCGTCTCGGAGGCCAGCTGCAATACTGCCAAAATCAGAGAAAAGGTATGAGGGATATCACTATCGGTAATTCGAAACACCGTAGGAATATCCGCCCCCAGATATTGCTCGTAGGGTCTGTTCAAGAATTCGCCCAGAACCCGGCTGATCATCCGGTTTCTGTTCTGGTCGATAAATGAATTCTGCTTATAAGTCATAAATAAAATATATAGATTCTTAATCACATAAATAAACATCAAACCAAGCAATAATGCAATGGCTATTTCACCCACACTTTCAATATGCAGGGTCTCACATATCTTCTGTAGGAAATCATACTTTTCAATATAGTCCATCAGTATTTCCGGTGTAACAAGAGCCGTTATCACCGGCATCATGGCTCCTACTCCCAGTGTCTCCAAAAAACCGCCGATAAAAATCATGACTCCTAAGATCACCAGCTGGATTTTCTGCTTCCGGTCAAATATATATGCAATCTTTTTAATCATACTAGTGTTTTCCATTTCTACCCTTCCATGCATATTGTATGCTTGCCGCACCTGTACACATAATTAATGAAATTGTACCATAAATTACCTCAATACGCAAACAGCAGTAAAGACAAAACAAGCTTTTAACAGAAAATCCCCACCACCAAAAGATTGAGTGGCAGGGAAAAATCTTAAATATTACCGAAATGGCTATTTTGCCTGGAAGAATCCAAATTTGGCTCCATTATATTCAAACTCCTTATGCAATACAAAGTTATCAGTCAGCCCCGGATATTCCTCCTGCATATAATAGAGACTGAACAAAGAACAGAAAAACCACTGTTCGTCTTCAAGATCATAGCGAATTGCTTCCATGGTATCCAATGGCATATTCCGGTAAGACCATTCCGTTGTATGCAGGTGTGTGTCTCTGTCTATCAAAGCCATGATTTCCGGAACACCTTCTCCGAAAGAAACCGCATCAGGCGGGATATCCCAATAAATCTCCTCTGCAAATTCCATCAGCTCATCTCGTTTCCAGATAGTTTCAGCTGATGTCTTCCAAGCCTTTGGCATAGAATAGAGACTGTCAAATGCCATAACAAACAGGATCAAAGATGTTATGACACGAAGAGAAAGAAAGAGAAACCGATTGGGTTTCGCAAACACAGACTCCTTGCTTCTTTTCCATTCCAAGTAGACATCCTGGCTTTTTTGCAAGATTATTGCCTGTAAAATCAGCATAAAAAACAGAACAATAAACATGCACCCTTCAACAGGACGGTTAATATAGTAAAGCATTAAACCAAGACTCATAACTCCAAAAAGAAAATAAAGCGGATTTTCAATCCGGTTTTCTTTGCCGGGAAAGAAAACCTGAAATAATATTAAACTAACCGTACTCAAAAACAATATTGCTGACCCAATCCATGCATGTGTAACATCCGGAAGCGATAATTCAATACTGTCAATGTAACCCCGATCCGAAATAAGTGGAAACAAAAATTCTTCGAGATCCAAAATACTTCCCCCCGCCAAAAGATTATAGGCATTTATAATTATATAAGACAAGACAAATGGCAAAACTGCATACACAGCTGTTTCCCGTATCAATAAAAGCACTTTTCGGATTGAAAATTTATTGCCGTCCCACACTCTTTCTAACCATCTATAGAGTACGAAAGAAAGCATTATAACAATACCTACCTCCGTGGACCATATAAAGGATAGCGTAATAAAACAGATTGCTATAATATTATGTTTCTTTGCGGTTTTATGTTCTCTCAGAGCAAGTGCTGCCAAAAGGACCGGAAAAATCATGCGATGCGGATGTACCTGTAAAAAAACGCCTCCCTGCATAAGCATGAAATACTCTTCTCCAATAGCAAACATTCCAAGATAAAAAATCAGATCCCGTTTAGCAAAGTAGTCCAGTATATAAATAAAAAGAAGAATTGAAATTCCGGCCAAAACTGCAGAGACAAGAAAAAGCCCCGTCAAATAGTCGATATGAAAACATTTATGCAGGAACTTAAGCACCGGCATATAAAGTATCCCATAATGTCCATAAAGAGATTCCATATTTTCACTGTAAGGTATCAGCCAGCAGACATTTATAATACTGTTGGTATAGGCATGACTGTGGTAGGTGCCGCCTTGAACATCCTGAAATATATTAGGCGCATAGAACTGAACAGAAGTCCCTGCCGTAAACAGCAAGGCTATTATAACTCGCAGTTTTTTTCTGAATTTCAGGGTCTTTTCCTTTGGCTCTTTGCGTAAAACCAAAAGGCAAATTACAACACCGGCAATCGTAATGATCATCCATAACGGAAACGGAAAATACTTGCGAATCAATTCATTTTCTTCAAGCGAATGCTCCGTGTTTGTCTCATTGATATAAAAAAGGATCATCCAAAGACATAATGCAGCAACCGGCAGCACACTCCACACCTTTTCCGCTATAGGGTTAAAAGATATACACCTTTTGTCCATAACGAAATATGCCAAAAGCGTTGATAATATAAAAACAATACATGCCACTACAAAAAATTCCATATTATGCAGAGGTATATAACTACGCATCATGGCAAAGATAACGAAAACCAAACTTCCTATAAAGATGCTTTTCCCTTTTAAAGACATACTGCTTCCTTCTTTCATTCTATTCTGCCTTCCATATATGCATTCAAAATATTCTGGGGTGCCTCATAGTAAAAGCTGCTGTTATAATCATCAATCTTGTCGCTGACAAAAGAATTATAAGCTTCAAAAACAGCATCAACCACCGATATTCCTTTTTCCTTCGAAATTCCCAGTACCAGACGTTTATAAACCTTGCCAATATCCCAATAGCTGGGAACAGCATACTTAGCTTCAGAAACATTATCAAAATTTCCTACGGCAATCGAAGCCTTGTTAATAAAATCCTCGCTGACACTTTCAATATTATCACTATGATAAACATCTGCCAGATCATAGATTTTAGCAACATTGTTTTTTCCAAGCTTATTTACTACCAGCGATCTTTTATTTTTCGTCTTTCTCGCAATATATTCAATCAGACTGCAGGTAAAAAACAAATCATTGTCCTTTTTATTTTCTCTTCCCTGCATCACATTACCTCCTCCCAAGACAGAAATTCCAAGCATTTCAGTGCAGCATCAGAGCAAAAATTAATCTGATGAGTCGGATACTTAAACCTTGCCAAAGCCCAAAATTGTTCCCTTGTGATGATGCCATCCATATAATCGGCAATATAATTATAAATCTGGTCATTTGCCATTGCGCCAATCACAATATCATAGTCATGAGAAATCCCATGACGACAATCTATAATAAAATCTAACCAATCTTCCGTCATTTCCTTAAATTCCAATATTTTCAAATTTGTATCCATTCTAACCGCATAAGCATTGACTACACCCTTATCATAACGCTTCGCCCAACGTTCTGCCTGTTCACGAATAATCGTGCAATAAAAACCAGTTCCAAAATCTTTAGTATTTTTACCCTTTATGATTTTAGGCTGCATTACGGCAGTATAACTACCGTGATAAACCGTCATTTTTCCCATATTATAAACTCCTTTAGATTTTTAATTACATCCTCCCTGCCTAAGCGGAATGACAAACCTGTCATACAGCCTGGCAATTCGATAATATCCTCCGGGCGTAATAAGCGCCAGCTTCATTCTTACCCGATCCCCTACCGGCACAAATCCTTGCTGGTATACTTGCTTAATCTCGGCTTTTTCACCCTTCAAAAGCTGCATCAGCTTTCCTGCAGCTCCCTTCATCTTTCTGTTACGAAAATCTATATAGTAAGTCAGCATCCTCCTGTAAAACCGATAGGAAGCCTTCTTAGCCAAATCCTGAAAGCCAAGGCCGTATAAATAGCCTATCTGCTCCTTCCAAAAAGGGATCTCATCCTGAAACCTGCGCTCTTCCAGACGTACATTCATAATGCTGCCGCTTCGATCAATCATATAATTATAATAGGGCACATCCAAAACAACGCATTTTGATGCTCTTGTAAGCGCCCATGTGGTATACATGATATCCTCGGAAGACTTGCCCTCCGCAAAGCGGATATCACTTATGATTTCCCGTTCAAACAGCTTACTCCAAACAGAATTGAAAATGCGGTACTTGGAATCCCCGTACACAAACAATTCCAATGCTTCCTGCATGGACAGTTCCAGGCAGTCGCCTGTAGGCTTTAAATCCTGAGCCCCCTCACCAATCTCCCTGTAACTGCAAGTGGCAATCTGCGCTCCCGCCTGTAGGCAGGCCTTTAGCATTTCCTCATACATGGATGGTTCCACCCAGTCATCCCCATCCACAAATCCTATAAAATCACCACTTGCAAGCTCTAAGCCGGAGTTCCGTGCCGCAGACAGCCCGCCGTTCTCCCGGTGGTGCACCTTTATATTTTCATTTTCGCCGGCATATCTGTCACAGATTTCAGGGGTTCTGTCGGTGGAACCGTCATCCACCACCACGATCTCCAGAGACCTGTAGGTCTGGGCAAGCAGACTGTCAAGACATCTGGGCAGATATTGTTCAATATTGTATGCCGCAACAATCACCGAAATCAGCTTTTCCTTCTCCATAATATTACCCCTCATATTTTTTACATAATTGCGAAGTTCGTAAAATTGTTGGGAATTCAGATAATATATTCCGCTCAAATCCTGTTACGCCAAGCGTTCCAATGAGCCTCAGAGCCTAAAAACGTGTTCAGCAAAGGCTTCCACGTTTTTATGAGTCTCATTTTCACGGCGTATAAGGCTTTTCACAGAATATATTATCTGAATTTCCGGCAAGCTTACCAGCATCGCAATTATCTAAAAAATCCTCTCCCCGCAAGGAGAAATTTTAATCATTTCCTGCGTATAAATATCTCTGCATTCCTGATTATTAAGCCATTTAGAGGGGGCGATCACCGTTTTCTCCACATCGGAATTTAACCACGCTCCCCACCAGCTGAAGCTGGAATTGGCTATAATATGATGCCTGCATTTGCTCATCAAAAACAAATCCAGATAACCGTTATTCTCATCGGTTCCGTCCACCACAACAAAGGCCTTGTCTCCGTCATACCACTCCTTGATCCATTCCCCGGTCCATACCGGATCATTGCTGAAAACAAAGAAAACCGCCTGCGGATATCTCTCCCTCATCAATTCAATTGCCTTTTGATAGTATTCCCCGGTGCAGATACCACCGTACACCTCGCTGCTGTTTAAATAATCACCCCGACGCACATGCACGGAAACAGAAAGAGAACCCTCGATCCTCCCTTGATATTCCCTGATCCTTTGCACCTGCTGCGCATCCAGTCCTTCCCATATCCTGTCGGAAAAGTCAAAAGCCTGCCGCACCTGATTTTCTATATCCTTAAAATATTTCTCACTTTGAAAATAGCCGGTTAAATAAGCCGGATCTCTCTGTAAAACCTGCTCGTCAAAATTGCAGTCAGCCTCCCTGTATTTCAGTGATCTTCTGCCAAAAAGCTTTCTTCGGATCCGATGGCTCAGATTCATAAAGCCGTCCGTAAGTCTGTCGATTTCCTGCCGGGAGGCAGCCTCATAGGAGGTGTTAAAGCACCACAACATATTGGGACGCGCATCTGGCTTCTCATATTCCGTAAGATCATCCAGCTTCACGTCTCTTCCCAAGGATTTCAGTTTTAAATACAGGGCGTATTGGAACATTTGATTTCCCAGGCCGCCGGTTATTTTGATTATATTCATAGAAACACCGCTTCTCTTTTATCATAATAAATGCTTCCTGCAGGCACATCCCTGCACACCACGCTTCCGGCTCCGATCACCGCATGATCGCCGATCTTAACCCCCTTCAATATAACGCATCCTGCACCCACCCAAACGTGATTTCCTATCGTAATTTCCTCCCCCGGAAACTCTTCTCCGGTTTCTTTAAAATCATGGTCATGATCAACAATAACCAGATTATTGCCAAATTTGCAGTAATCACCTATGGTAATCTTTTTCATACAGGTAACGGAAGCATTCGTATTAAAAAAGCAATGAGCGCCTATTTCAAGCCTTCCCTGACCTTTACATCCCAGATAGAAAGCTCCCCTGTTCTGAATTTTTTCCTTCAAAATAATAACCGCATTTTTATCCTTCTCAAGGGTAACCTTTTCCATTGCCTGCGGAAAAGCTACTTTTATACTGCTCCCGTATTTGATTTTCCATATCAGAGTGTTCAAAACACTTTTAATCGCTTTAAAAACTAACATTCTCATCCTCATTTCAAATCAGGCCTTATTGCCTGAAAGAACCTTTTCATATAATGACAAAAGTTTTTTTACATGTCCTTCCATGCTGTAACATCGAACAGCTTTGTCTCTTGCCGCCATCCCCATTTTTCTTCTCCGGTCATCATCCATAAGCAGCTCTCTCATGCTTTGTGCCATTCCCAAAATATCCCCCGGTTCATGAAGATATCCGCTGACTCCATGCTCAATTAACTTGGGAATTCCTCCCACCTTTGTTGTTACAATCGCCATGCCGTAGGCCATTGCCTCAAGTACTGCCATAGGCATTCCCTCATGATAAGACGGAAACAGGAATACACTGCTTTCGCGAAGAAGCCTTTCCTTCTCGCCGCCTCTTACCCACCCGGGAAATGATACCGCCGTTTCAATTCGCTTTCCTTCTAAAAGCTCCTTAAGCTGTTCTATGGCGCCGTCTCCCGCAAGAACCACGGAAACATCCAAGGTTCCTTCCAGCGCCCTTTCGCAAATTTCCGGGATGTCAAAGCATCCCTTTCTTTTCCCGATTTCTCCCAGAAAAAGAATCTGCTTCTTTCTTTCTACATTAACATCTTCCGGTATCCTGCAATAATTTTCTATTACACAGATTTTTTCTTCCGCCACAATCTGCTTCAGCTTCTCTTTCCATTCATCTGAAAGAGCAATTAGCATCTGACATTTATCATACACCTTCCTGACCAGATTTTTCTTCCTGTGGGATGCATTTTCATAAAAAGCATCAAATTCTGCTCCATGAATATGATTTACTACCGGAACCCGCTTCCATACCGCCATATAAATAAAAGGTATTTTCCGATAGAAGCTTGGTCCGAAGGAAGAATGAATGTGCACGATATCCGGTTTGTTCTTCCTAAGCTCCCGCCAGAAAAGTGCATAACCTTTCAGAGCCTTTATCAGCTTCTGACACTTTCCTCCATCCCTGTAAGACTCCACATACGATATTTGGCATTGCCCTCCAAAATCATAGGTACGGTATCCGTTTACTACCGATGCAATGCCGCCTTTCACATATACATCCGGCACAATCATACAGATCTTCATATGATATCCCTTTCCCGGTATTACAATGTCCGTTTCACATTTCCGTTTTCATCAAGCAGCGTCATACCCTTCGTATAGACCTCATCCCCCTCCATGCCGTTGATCCATCTGCTGGGTGCGCAGATCAACTTGTCGGGATTTTCGTTTAACCACGCTCCCCACCAGCTGAAGCTGGAATTACTGATAATATTATGCCTGCATCTGCTCATCAGGAACATATCCAGATATCCTGTATACTCGCTGTTTGTTTCCACCATCACAAAACGGTTTTCCAGATTTTTAATCTCCTGCCTGCTCATACCCTCCTCGATCTGACTTTTCATCAAAGAGATTACCCAGCCTTTCACCCATTTAGGCTCATTGCTGAAAATAAAGAAAATTGCCTGAGGATACCTTTCCTGTATGTAGCGAACCGCCCCCTCATAGTACCTTTCGGTACAAATTCCGTCATAAAGCTCCTCATTGTTTCTGGAATCTCCCCGATACATATGAAGCGCCACAGCCTCACAGCCTTCTATTCTGTCAAGGTAACCCTTCGTACTGTTATAATGCTTCTGCGGAAGATGCAATTCCTCAAGCTCAGGAAACTGGTAGGTGCTTCTCACCTCATCCTTGATATCCTCAAAATACTTTTCACTTTGAAAAGCCCCTCTCAGGTACATAGAATCAAAGCCAAGCACCTGAGGATCAAAAAAACCCTTCTCTTCATATTCAATGGCTTTCCGCCCGAATATATTTCTGCGAATTCTCTTGCGAAGCTCCATAGAACCATCCGTAAAGGCCGTAATTTCCGCCCATGTTGCTTTTGGATAATCCACGCCAAATACAGCAAGCACAATGGGTCTTGCATTTTCTCCCCGGTATTCATTAATATCGTCAAATTTCACTTCTTTTCCCATGGAGCGGAGCTTTAAATACAATGCGTATTGAAACATCTGATTTCCAAGTCCGCCGGACATTCTGATAATATTCATTCATCAGCCTCCAGTTCCAGATAGATACTGTCATAATCAAAATTTGTATAAAAGCTTCTTTCCTCCGCAAGCCGCTGCAGATAATTTTCTTCCGTCAAAAGCCCTGTATCCTCCGCAATCCAGTTAAGGATCAAAGCGTTGACCTCCGCACTGTAGTGTGCAGTATCATTATAATAGTCCGTATTGCAAATCACATCATATTGATCAAAAAAATTATACAACTTTACGTTCGGACATTTAAGCAGCATTTCCGTTGCTGTCCGCTCTGCCTCCGTCTGCTGAAAAATGACCTCCTGAATATTCATTGCATCCCAATAACAAATGCTGTAAGGCGTATAAAAAAGAATAAACTCCGTGTCCGGATACTGATTAACCACATCAATAATATTCTTTTGAACGGTTTGGGTCACCATCTCAAGTTCCTTTTCCCCAAATCTGTTCTCCTCTGCCGGCTCCTGATCCTCGCGGCTGTAGGAAAACATAATATGCCTAAGTCCTGTCTCATTCACCCAGGCCGAATACTCATCCATGGTGGTACTGGGCTGTCTCAGGAGGGTCATAATCACGTTGGACATTACCCCGTGATAAAAAATGGATTTGTTAAACACATAGGACACATCGTTAAAGGGATTGTTATCATACAAATAATCGGGATACTCCTCGTATTTTTCCCAGTCATAGGGTCTAAGCAGTCCATTATAATCAATTGCCCACAGCACCGTCTTAACATGGCCGTTCCTCTTAAGGGCTCTTTCCAGATTTTCCGACAATTCCTGATAACCGGCACCGGACAAAGGCATCTTTACCGCCTTTGTTCCAAGCAGGGTGTCCATTTCACTGGGCCTGAAGTTCTGGGACATAGAGGTACCTGTTATGATAGCATCATAATCAAAGTGTCTGCCTATTCCATCGTTGGTATAACGCTCCTCATATAAACGATAGGACATAAAAGAAAACGGCCTATGATAATGAAAGTATGGGTCCACAAACACAACCGCAAACACAATCAACAAAAGCAGTGACACAATCATCCATATGCACTTTTTAAACCACTTTTTTGCAGCCTGCTGCTCCATCCTGATTGTCCCTCTTTTTAAAAATTAAAATAAATAAACTCACTGATTTCCGCCAATGACATAATGCTCCATATCATCAGAACTGCCGTTACGGTCATTTTCCCCATGGAAAGTCTCATGCCTTCCACCTTTTCCTGAGTGTTTTTCATAAAGAAACATGCCAAAAGCAGAACAATTATAAATACTACCAACAAAATCCATGTATTGCCTCCAAGCAGACTTCCCACTCCCGCCCGGCGCAAAACATTGATCTCTATCAAATCCATAAAGCCCTCCGTAATGGGCTTATAGATATTCCCGAAGCCGCCTCTAAAAAGCCGGTTCCACAGCTGCCACACCTGAGACAGGGAATCCACCCGAAAGATGCTCCACGCAAAGGTGGCAATCACAAAGGTTACTGCCTGCTTTAACAATCCGGGCAGCTTCCAGTTTTTCACAGGAACCACTCTCTCAAACACCATGAGAATTCCATTTAAGGCCCCCCACAGCACAAAGGTCCAGTTGGCACCATGCCACAAACCGCTTAAGAGAAAGACAATCATAATATTAATCAGCGTTCTTGTCTTTCCCCTTCGGCTGCCTCCTAAAGGAATGTAAAGATATCTGGTAAAAAACCGGGTCAGAGTAATGTGCCATCTGTCCCAAAAATCCGAAATTGTTTCTGCCTTGTAAGGAGAATTAAAGTTGATCGGCAGTTTCATATTCAACATATAGCCAATTCCATAGGCCATGTCGCAATAGCCACTGAAGTCAAAATAAATCTGCAGGGAATAACACACCATAACCAAAAGTGCATCCCATGAATTCAGCGCTGCTATGTTATTGTACCCAATATTTACTGTTTTGGCCAGCGTATCCGCAATCAGAACCTTTTTGGCAAGTCCCAGAGCAAAAGCATAAATCCCCTTGCACATATTGACATAATTTATTTTCAACGAAGCCTTATTTCGAAAGCTGTCAATGATCTCACTGTGATGAGCAATAGGCCCCTGAATAAACTTAGGGAAAAAGGAAACAAAAGCAGCATATTCCCCTAACGAATACCCATCATACCTATCCCCCTTATAACAATCCGTAAGGCAGGCAATCTGGGCAAAGGTGTAAAAGCTGATTCCCAGAGGCAGCTCCAAACCAAGGGCAGGAATACTGGTCTTTAATGCCATATTCACATTAGTGGTAAAAAAGTCAACGTATTTCAATACCAACAATACGCCGATGTTCAGCACAATCCCAAAAATAAATAAGCTTTTTCGTCTTCCCTTTCCCGCATCCTCTCCGGCAGTTTGCTCCATCCCTTTTAAAAGAATGAAATTAATGAAAATGCTTCCCACAAGAACCATCAGACTGTAAATACTCTGATATCCCACAAAGCAAAGGCTTGCCAAAAGCAAAAATCCCGTTGTGAGCCTGTAATTTCCGCTTTTCCCCAGCGCATAATAGCATACCAGAACAAGAGGCAGGAATAATAATATGAAAATATAGGAATTAAACAGCATGATTTCTACCTCTTATATTCTTTCTGCGCACACAGCCATTCCTGAAACATCAATATATACCATATCTGAACTCTCCATATGTCCCTCGTCACAAAGTCATCCCATATTCTCCAAACAACCTCCGGATCCAAAAGCCCCTGCCTTACAAGCAGCTCCCGGTCAATCAAAGCTTCCGCCCACTGACGGAGCTCCCGCTGCTTTAACCACTTTTTAATCGGTACGGAAAAGCCCTTTTTCGGGCGGTCCAGCATTTCCCTGGGTACATAACGATAGAGCACGTCACGCAGAACCTGCTTTCCCCCATCCTCTCCCTTTAAAAATTCAACAGGAAGGGTCCACGCAAATTCTACCACATCCTTATCCAGCATAGGCACTCTGGTCTCCAAAGAAACCGCCATGGCGGTTCTGTCTACCTTCACCAGAATATCATCAGGATGATACATCAGCATATCCATCAGCATAACATTATGATTGACCTCCTGCAGGAAGCCTTCCCGATATTCACTGTGCTTATAAGGACACTCCTCATGGTACAGACTGATCCTCCCGGCAAGAGGCTGCTCCACCTGGGGCTTGATTCGATAAAGCTCTGCCGGTCCCTTCACACCGAGATAATTTCCCTTTGCTTCATAAACAGGATTGTTCTTAAGAGGACTGTGAAGCACCAGTTCACCTATTGGCTTACGGACAGAGTAAGGAATCCTTTTCATCTTGTTCCATATTCTTTCCACCGAATCATAGGCCCGATAGCCGCAAAACAGCTCGTCCCCACCGTCTCCGCTAAGAGATACGGTTACATGCTCTCTGGTCATCCTGCTTACCAGATAGGTTGGTATCTGGGAGGAGTCCGCAAAAGGCTCCCCAAACATATATCCAAGCTTCGGAATTACATCGATAGCATCCTGCTCCGAAATATAAAGCTCTGTATGCTCTGTACCAAGGTGCCTGGCAATTTCCCTTGCGTAGAGCGCTTCGTCATAAGCCTTTTCTTCCATACCTATAGTAAAGCTTCGCACCTTCCCCTGATGTACGGACTGCATTAGTGCCACTACGGTACTACTATCTATTCCCGCCGATAAAAATGCGCCCACCGGAACATCCGCTACCATCTGCTGTGCAATGGATTCTTTCAAAAGTCTTTCCAGCTCATCCGCAGCCTCCCTGCGGCTTCCGGTAAAGGGATTGTTCTGTCCGTTTTTTGCAGCTCCGCTCATGCTCCAATAGGTTTCTGTCTTCCATTTATTAAATGGTGATTTAATTTTGAGCATTGTTCCCGGCTCTAATTTGTATATATTTTCATAAATAGTATATGGTGCAGGAATATATCCATGAAGAAAATAAAGATCCAGCACCCTCCTGTTAATGGGATTTGTAAATCCCTCCAGCACGGAAATACAGCCGATATCGGAAGCAAAGACAAAGCTTTGGCCCACCATTCCATAATACAAAGGCTTTTCCCCTACACGATCCCGAAGCAGGTAAAGAGAACCTTCCTTTTTATCATACAGGGCAATGGCAAACATTCCCTTGCACATACCGATGGCTTCTTTTATCCCATAATGTTCAAAGGCCTCCAGCAGCACCTCCGTATCCGAGGTACCTCGAAAACTTTCCACCTTTTGATCCGCAAGAAGCTTCTTCGCAACTTCCTTATAATTATAGATTTCCCCATTATAGACTATTACATATCTGCCACTATGGGAGGTCATAGGTTGAGAACCGTTCTCAGACAAATCTACAATGGAAAGACGTCTGTGTCCCAGCACCACATCTCCCTCTTCCGAAAAATAACAGCCGCCGGCATCCGGGCCCCTGTGGAGCATTCTTTCCATCATGCGTTCTATATTTTCTTTGCCGTTTCCTGCAAAATTACAAAAGCCCGCAATTCCACACATTTTCCTATCTCCTATTTTGGCGGTTTGCCAGTAAATTCAAGTAATTCTCCCATTCCTCAAGAACTTTTTCAGGTCGATAAATTTCGCTTGTTATGGACGCTTTTTCACCCATCGTATCCGCCTTTTGCATGCTTTTTAAGACAAATTGCAAGTTTTCCTTCATTTTGTTTTCGTCCCCAACAGGCGTCAATAATCCGTTTACTCCATGGTCAATCAGCTCCGCCGGACCCCCGCAGGGGCAGTCTGTAGACACTACCGTAAGCCCCATTACCATGGCTTCAATTAATGCATTAGGCATTCCTTCCTTATTGGAGGATAATACAAAAACACGTGTTTTGTAAATCATATCAGGTACATTGTCTATATTCCCCGGAAGTAAAATACGTTCCTGCATGTTCAAGTCCTTTACCAGCTTAAGCAGCTCCTGCCTTTTATCCCCGTCTCCGTAAATAATCAGCTTATAGTCCGGAAACTTCTCTGCAAGCTGTGCAAAGGCTCCTATCAGCATCCGGTGGTTTTTATTTTCATCCACCCTTCCTACAGTAACAATGGTTTTATCCCTTTCTCCCGTATAACGCTCCCTAAAGAATAAAGGGTTAATGGGATTTTTTAAAATCACTGCCTTTTTTCTTATCCCCTTAGGGAAAAAGTCGAAGCACTCCCTGGTTTGCAATACCACACCGCTTGCTCTGTAAAACAGTGTTTTTGCCAAAAAACGCATAAGCGGGGTGCCATATTCTCTGGCAGGCTCGCTGCGCACAGACACCGCCACTGGAATTCCAAGCCCGAAGGAGGTAATAATTGCCCTGAAATTGGTTTTTCCGATAAAGGAAAGAATCACATCCGGCTTTTGCTCCTTCCAAATGCTGCGAAGCTTCCCCATCCTCACCAAAAGATTTTTGATCCTGCTCTTTCCAAGCTCGCTTTCATCCGGCTCCGAAATAATTCTGCATATTCCCTCCGAAATCGGATATTCCACCTCTACCTGATAAGTAGTAACCAATATTACCCGATAGCCACGGTCATTTAAGTAATCGGCCAGATTAGCCATAACTCTTTCCGCTCCGCCTTTCCGCAGGCTTCCGATATATAATGCAATTGTTCTCTTTGATTTGGATGTACTCACAGCTTCCCTTTCGTCCACTTACTTCATCTTAATGACTATGCAAATATTAGTATTATTTAAAATTTCAACCGTTATTGATAAGCTTGTTCACAAATTCTTTCCACTCTTCATATATTTTCTCAGGAGAAACCCTATCCCTGAGCTTTGCCCCGGCCCTTCCCATTTGGTCTGCCAGCTCCGGATGCTCCAGCAGCCTTTTCATGGCCGACGCCAGCTCCTTATCATCCCCTACAGGCACCAGACAACCGGATATCCCGTTTTCAATTAATTCCGAAGGTCCCTTGCAGGGACAATCCGTAGAAATACAGGGTATTCCCATAACCATTGCCTCTATTAAGGCATTGGGCATTCCCTCATAATCCGAAGGCAGTACGAAAAGCGCCGCATCCTTAATTTCCTTCTCAAGGTGACTGTTCTGTCCCATAAGTCTGACACGCTGCTCCATGCCCTGCTCATCAATATAGCCAAGAAGCCTGTCCTTTGTGCCTGCTTCGCTTTCCTCCCCATAGATTCTAAGCTCATGCTCCGGGAATTCATCCATGATTCTGTGAAAGGCTTTTAATAAAAGCAATTGATTTTTCTGGGAAGAAAGCCTTCCAACCGTAACAATATATTTTGAGCGCTCCACCGGACTGCCGTCCTCAGATAAATATTTACTGTCTACAGGATTCCAAATCACTTTGGATTTTTCTTGAAATTCCCGGTCAAAACAGGACATAGCATCGGCGGTTTGAAATACACAGCCAGATGCTTTCTTTTCCATTCTCTTAACCGGACGCTTATGGGGGAAATAATCCATTCTCGGATCATTTCTGACGGATACCAAAAGGGGAATATTCATTCCCATCATGCTGTAGGAACATCTGAAATTTGCTTTGTTGCAAAAGGAGATCACCAGATCAGGCTTTTCTCTCTTCACAACCCTTCTTAAATCCAAAAAACGGCTTGCCGTCAACCGTACACGCCCCGGCTCTTTTCCTTGCCAGCGGTCTCCCAGATTGATTCTTTTAACGCCCTTTGAAAGGTCATATTCTTCCCCGGCACGCCATAAGGTTACAATAGTTACCTCATATCCGTCCGCCGCAAAGCATTCGGACAGAACGCTGACCACTCTCTCGGCGCCGCCCTTTCCCATGCTATTAATATGAAACAGCAGCTTTGCTTTTTCCATAGACTTATATCCTCTTTCATCCCTGCACTATTTCTGTAACATATAGGACTCATACCATTTTTGAAACATCAAAAACGCCCAGATAATCGGTGAATAGTTTTCTCCTGTTCCGGATCCTCCGTCGCCCTTTTGCATATATCTGCCTATCAGGCCGGATACATAAGCAAAATCAAAAATCCCCTGCCTGTCTAAAAAGCTCTTTTCCGACAATGATAACATCTGTTCTTTAAGTGGTCCTCGCATCCATTTATCCAATGGAACGCTAAAGCCCTTCTTTGGCCTCTCAAGCAGCTCTCTTGGAATATACTCGTAGGTAATATCTTTCAATATTCTCTTTTTAATGCCTTTATAATATTTAAACTCATGGGGCAGCCCCATAGCATATTCCATAACACCTGTATCTAAAATAGGGCATCTGGTTTCCAGCGAATACCGCATGGATGCCCGGTCTACCTTGCACAAGATATCTCCCGGCAGATAGGTTTCCATATCCAAAAGCATTCTTCGCTCCTGCCAGTTTTTCTCCTGATACTTGCTCTCAAATTCATAAAGGCAGGAAAGAGGCGTAACACCCTGGCGCTTTAATACCATTCCTTCCGCCGTCTTCAGATAATTTCCCATGGCAAACTGTGTTTTGGTTTCCTTATCACGGTTTCCGGCAATAACACGCACACGAAACGGATATCGGTCCATAATATGAAATGCATTTCCCAATGCTCCTGCCACGGCACCCACTCCGTCAAGAAGCTGAGCCTGCCTGACTTTATCATATATCTGATAGCCACAGAAGAACTCGTCTCCTCCGTCTCCTGAAAGAGCCACCGTTACCTTCTGCCTTGCAAGCTTAGACACCAGCATGGAGGGAATTTGGGATGAATCCGCAAAAGGCTCATCAAAATAGGCAGGAATGCTTTCCACCAGTTCAAGCATATCCTTTTCTTCCACGTACAGCTCCGTATGGTCACAGCCGATATGCCGGGCTACTTCCTTAGCGTACTTTGCTTCGTTATATTTCTCCTCATAAAAGCCAATGGAAAATGTTTTAACCGGCGAGGCAGATACCTGCTGCGCAATGGCGGTAACAAGAGAAGAATCATAGCCTCCGCTCAGAAAGGTTCCCACAGGCACGTCCGCTGTCAGACGATCTTTGACTGCATCCGTTAAAAGCCTCTTGAGCTCCTCCTTTGCCTGCCCGTATTCCTTTGGCGAGGTATTCTTTTTCCCCTGATAAACTTTCGCCAAATCCCAGTAACGCTCCTTCTTTACCTGTCCATGGGTAAAGCTGAGAATCTGCCCGGGCTCCACCTTGCTCACATGCTCAAAGATGGTATCTGGCTCACAGATATACTGCTGATACAAAAAGCGGGAAATTACATCGCTTCTGATTTTTCCTTGAAATCCGGGACAGCTTAAGATCGGTTTCAATTCAGAGGCAAATACCAGGTTATTATCCCAAAGCCAGTAATACAATGGCTTTTTCCCTATCCTGTCACGAACCAGATACAGCGTATCATTCCTTCTGTCAAAAATGGCAATGGCAAACATACCGTTCAGCCTTTGGATACAGGATATGCCCCATTTTAAGTAGGCTGCCAATATAACCTCCGTATCACAGGTAGAAATAAAGGGATAGTCGGTAAGCTCTTCCTTCAATCGATTGAAATTATAAATTTCTCCGTTAAAGACAATGGCTACATCCCCCTTGGGAGAATTCATGGGCTGATGTCCCAGAGGGGAAAGGTCTAAAATGGAAAGTCTTCTCTGGGCAAGTCCTACACTGTAGCCTTCACTGGCAGGATAAAGCTGCACCCCATGATCATCGGGTCCACGATGGTACATGGTGTCATTCATTCTGCCAAGCTCATCCTCCGTTATTCTGTTTTTGCTGAAAAACCCACATATTCCGCACATAGAGGTAAACTAAGTCCTTTCCGTTATCCAAACCGTCAGTACAATGAATCCATGCAGGAAACCAGTCCTTCCAGGTACTTTCCCTGTGAAAAATCCTCTGCTCTTCCTGCCGCCGCCCTTTGATATTTCTCATAAAGCTCTTTATCATTTAACATCATAAGCACTGCCTCTGCAAGCGCTTCTTCTGCTTTCTCCAGCTTAATACGCCTATTTTCCTGATCCGCAAACTCCGCCTGAAGGTTCTTCTCGGAACACAGCACCGGAGTCAGTATTCCGTAATCCGCCTCAAAAACATCCTCCTGCTTCTCTGCTTCCTTCCAGTTCCGGTGCAGAATTTCTGCCGGACCGGACAGACAATTGACAGAGACAATGGGTAAGGAGACCGCCAGTGACTCCACCAATGCATTGGGAAGTCCCTCGCTGATTGAAGTAAGCAGATATAAGTCGCTTGCCTTTAAATAGGGAAAGGGATTTCTTTTAAGCCCTGTAAACCATACCTTCTCCTCTATGCCAAGCCTGGAAACAAGCTCCTTATATTCCTTAAACTCACCGCTTCCGATAATGGCAAGTCTTGTATCCGGATTCTTTTCATGAATTCTTTTAAAAACCTTAATTAAGTGCCAATAGCCCTTAATATCATCCTCTCTTCCCATGGACACTAAGACCTTATCCTTCGTATCAAAGAAGGAAAGCTCCTCATCCGTTCTATTGCTTTGTTCCTGAATTCCCGCAATATCACAGGGATTCCACAGCGCTGTCACATTGGGAAATCCATACTTCTCTTCTACCAGATCAGCCATTTTTTTAGCACAGCACAAAACCCGGTCAGAATGCCTGCTGATCAGCTTCATGTAAAAGGCATCCTTAATTTCCTCAAAAGAATGACATGCGGTAATCTTTTTTTTCGCTCCCCATGTCAGGGCATTGGCTATATTGGCAGTCATGCCAAAGCTGTAGGAGACATCAATCTTAAGCTCCTTCTGCAGACGGCTTAACTTAACGCATCTTTTCAGCACATTTATGATCTTGTGCAGCTTCCCGTCTCTGGCCTTAAGCTTTAAATCGATTACACGAAGTCCCGAAACGTCATATGCAATATCATCCATGGAAAAGACAGCAATTACCACCTCATATTTTTCCTGAAGCAGGCGGGCTGTCATAACACATATTCTCTCAAAACCACCCTGATGAAGCATGGGGGAAATCAACATAATCCTCTTCATACCTAACCTCACTTCAGAAATTTCTGAATATATTCATCCCACTGCCGGTATATCTCCTGCGGATAAAATTCTTTCATTCTTTCAATTGCCTGCTCCGCCATCTGCTCCGTCGCTTCCGGATTTTCAATCAGATCTGTGATGGCGGCTGAAAGCGCCTCCTGATCCCCCACCGGCACCAGCTTTCCGCATTTGCCGTTCTCCATCAGATAAGCCGGACCTCCACAGGGACAATCCGTAGACACAGCGGGAATACCGGCAGCCATAGCCTCCATTAAAGCATTGGGAATACCTTCATAATCTGAGGAAAGCACAAAGACCGATGCATCCTGTATGCGGTCTTTTAAATCAGCCACATTGCCGCATAACCTTACCTTATCTGTAAGCTCCAGTTCCCTGATCAGCTGCTCCAGCTCCCCCTGCAGCTTCCCATCTCCATACATTTCCAGAATATACTCCGGGTATTTTGCGAAGATATCCTTACAGGCTCTAAGCAGCATTGCCTGATTCTTCTGGGGATCCATGCGCCCCACATGGACGACTTTTTTCTCCCTGCTATCTGACTTTCTAAGCTCCAGATAGTCCCTGCCAAGAGGATTGGGAATAATCTCCATACGCTCCGTAATATGCCTGGAAAAGGCAAAATACTCGCCTGCCTGATTTGTCTGGAACACATACCCGTCGGCCTTGGGATACCAATGCCGCATCAACGCATAATATACTTTGTTTCCATACTCCCGTTTCGGATCATTGCGCACGGATATAATCATTGGAAATCGATATTTCCCGAAAATCTTTCCTTTTAAGCTTAATGCCAGAAAGTTCGGCTCCGGCAGAAAGCTGATTAACAAATCAGGAGCCAACTTATCAAGCACAAGCGCTAAACGCTTTCTCCTTTTCAGAAAACGTTCCCCCATGTTTCGATAAACCGCTCCCTCATTCTCTAAACATATTAATTCTATTGCCTGATCTAACGAATATTCCACAGGGCAGTTCATACAAGTTACAATCGTAATCCGGTAATGAAGACGCAGATAGTCATTGCACAACCTTGCAATGACCCCTTCCGCCCCGCCTCTCATCATGGAAAGCGTAAAAAAAACAATATGCTTCACTGGTATGCTCCTTATAAGTTGTTCTTATACCAATCAATAGCCAGATTGATTCCACTTGCAAAGTCATATTCCGGATCATATCCCAAAAGCTCCCTTGCTTTGCTGATATCCGCATTGGAGTCTTTAATATCTCCGGCACGATTGGGTCCAAAATTAGGCTCCGCATCCTTGCCGAGAGCCTTGCACAGATCATGATACACATCAATCAGATATTCTCTTCCGCCTGCGCCAATATTAAATGCCTCGCCTGCTGCCTCCGAAGGCGCCAGACATGCCTTCAGATTTGCTTCAATTACATTGTCAATATAGGTAAAGTCTCTGGACTGTCTTCCGTCTCCGTTAATGGTAGGCACCTCGCCATCCATCAACTGTTTAATAAATTTGGGGATCACTGCCGCATACATTCCGTCAGGATCCTGACGTCTGCCGAAAACATTAAAATACCGCATGCCGTAGGTATCCAGACCATATAACACCTTATACAGTCTGCCGTATTCCTCATCCACCCTCTTGGTCAGCGCATAGGGAGAAAGAAGCTTTCCCTCCTGCCCTTCCTTCTTGGGAAGCACCGGATGATCACCATAAACGGAAGAACTGGAGGCATAAACGAATTTCTTTACGCCGTTTTGTCTTGCAGCCTCCATCATGTTTAAGGTTCCCCGGATATTGATCTCCTCATACAAAAGGGGCATCTCAATGCTTCTTGGCACGCTTCCCCATGCCGCCTGATTTAGCACATAATCCACGCCCTTGGAAGCCTCCATACAGGTATTAAGTTCCCTGATGTCACCCTTGATAAAGGTAAACCTGGGGTTTTCCGTAAACGGCTCTATATTCTCATATTTTCCGGTAGAAAGATTGTCAAGGCACCTTACCGTATATCCCATGGAAAGAATCGCCTCGCACAGGTTAGAGCCGATAAACCCGGCACCGCCTGTCACCAAAAATATACTGTCAGCATCAAACTTCAAATCTCTGTAGCCCATGTTCTGCTCCCTTTGCTCCTGAATGTTCTGCGGGAATTACCCTATAATCTCCAATAGATATAGTCCTCTGTCAGATACTCATTTCTGTCAAACAGTCCCTTGATATCCATAAATACCTTTTTCTTATGTTTGGTATTGAAGAATTCGTTTACCGCAGCCTTATCCAGTCCCAAAAACTGAGTATGTGCCACCGCAACAATCACCGCATCCATATCCTTCACTGCATCCATCCCCTCAAAGGTAATGCCGTAAAGACGCTTAGCCTCATCCGCATCTGCTGCAAGATCTACCACAATAGGAGTGATCCCGTATTCTCCAAGCTCTTTATAAATATCAATCACCTTGGTATTGCGGGTGTCAGGACAATTCTCCTTAAAGGTAAAGCCCAAAATCGCCACCTTAGCACCCTTTACGGGAATATCGGCTTTAATCAAATTCTTAACCATAGACTCTGCCACATATTTCCCCATATCGTCATTGATTCGACGCCCCGAAAGGATGATCTGGGAATGATACCCCAATTCCTCCGCCTTATAGGTAAGATAATAAGGGTCCACACCGATACAGTGTCCTCCCACCAGTCCGGGATAAAATTTCAGGAAATTCCATTTGGTTCCTGCTGCCTCCAAAACCGATTTGGTGTCAATTCCCATCTTATTAAAAATAATGGAAAGCTCATTCATAAAAGCAATGTTAATATCCCTCTGGCTGTTCTCAATGACCTTGGCAGCTTCCGCAACCTTGATGGACTGTGCTCTGTATACGCCTGCCTCCACCACCAGCTCATAAACCTTAGCAACTGTATCCAACGTTTCCTGATCCATACCGGATACAATCTTTACGATGGTCTCTAAACGGTGTACCTTATCACCGGGATTGATACGCTCGGGGGAATATCCAATCTTAAAATCCACTCCGCATGTAAGGCCTGATTCCTTTTCCAGAATAGGAACGCAGATGTCCTCCGTCACTCCCGGATAAACCGTGGATTCAAACACTACCACAGAGCCTTTGGTCAGGTTCTGGCCTAAAATTCTGCTTGCTCCCTCTACCGGGGTTAAGTCCGGCGTATGATCGTCATTAACCGGTGTGGGAACCGCCACAATGTGGAACTTTGCCTCCCGAAGCTTTGCAGGATCTGCCGTAAACTCCACCCCGGTATTCTTAATTACATCATTTCCCACCTCATTGGTAGGGTCAATACCGTTTTTATACAGCTCGATTTTCTTTTCATTTAAGTCAAAGCCTACCACCTTGATCTTCCTTGCAAAGGCAACCGCAATGGGCATGCCAACATATCCAAGACCTACCAGTGACAGCTTTTCTTCACCGCTTACCAGTTTTTCATATAAGTTCATTTTCGTATCCTTCCTCTATCATTCTTCAAATTATACCATACCGATACCATTCGGACAAATATTTATGCCAGAAATCCATCAATCTCCTCCATATAGGAAGCTGTTACCAGTCTTCTGTCAAATTCCTTCTCCATCTTCCGCCTTGCCGCCATCCCCATTTGCGCTCTTTCCTCCACGGTCAGCTTCAGAAATTCCCTAATGGCCTGTATTAAGCTTTTCGTATTTTGGGGCTCGCAACCAAATCCCGTAACGCCCTCCTCAAAAATTTCCTTACACCCGCTGATGTTGGATGCAATAACAGGACGTGCCGATGCGGAAGCCTCCATAAGCACGTTGGACATGCCCTCATGGTAGGTGGGAAGTATTAATGCCGAAGCCTGTTTTAAAAACGGCTGAACATCCGTATGAAAACCGTGCTGTTTGATAATCCCCTGACTTTCATACGCATCCAAAAGCTCCTGATAATCATCATCACAATACCCTAAAAGCTCAAAGCTGACGTTTTCACCATGCAAGGCCTTTGCAGCCGCAAGTAGCTCCTCAATGCCCTTTTCCTTCATGATACGTCCCACGAATAAAAACCGGGTAGTTTCATCTGCAGGATATTCCTCAGCATGATGTACCTCCAGGTTCACTCCCGATCCGCTTACCAGCTTGTCCTTTTTGCCAGTAATCTTATATTCTCTGAATATCTCCCTGTTTTGGCTGTTTTGAAAAAAAACACATTCGGCACCCCGAAGGCCCGCTCTGTACATACGGATAATCATACTCTTTAACAAGCCGCTTTTTTGAAACGCACTTCCAAGCCCCGTAATCGTGGTGATATAGGGAACCTTATGCCATCTGCAGGCCAATCCGCCGTAAATATTGGGCTTAATTGTGTAAGTCAGAACCAAATCCGGCTTCACTTCTTTCAGGATCCTGCGATAGGACAAAAATAAGCCTGCATCATTTTTGGGGTTCATCCCTCTTCTGTCTAAAGGTGTATGAATGATTTCACACCCCTCCGCCTCCAGTTCCCTTGTGCAAAGCTCGTCGGGAACCGATATCACCACTTTATATTTTTTCAATAACGCCAGCATTAACTCGTTTCTAAAGTCATATACGCCGGTTGATGCATTGGCCAAAATCAATACTGTTTTCATACCGATTACACTTCACCTTTCATCATGCCCGATATGCCGGGAAGAATCCGGTTTCTTCTCCGTTTCTGTTAAGCTCCCACAGCCGCTTGTAAACCTGTTCGTTGACGATCAGTTTTCCAATGGAAAACTGACAGTCCTCCTGTCTGTTAAACTGTTTTTTAAAGCTGTATAAATGATCCTGCCTGCTGCCAAGCCCGCCTCCCAAGTGGAAGGTCTTTGCCCCGATATTACAACCAAAGCAGGCTGCCTCATAAAGAAGCAGATTGGTAGGTGCAAGATTCTGATATTCACGCCTGGATGCGGAAAGGTGATAATGCAGCTGTCCGTTTCCATACATAATAATGGACATGGCAATGATCTCATCCCCAAGCTTTGCATAAAACACAAGTGCATTTTCCTTTAAATCATATAAGATGCTGTCATAAAATTCTTTCTTAAAATAATAATAACTGTCAGCCCCAACCTTATCCATGGTAGCGTTATAAATCTTTTCAAATTCGGTAAAAAGCCGCTCTTCCCGCCCCCAGTAAATCTGAACACCGGACTTTTGCGCCTTTCTGATCATATTACGGTTTTTGCTGGAAAGGTTTTCCCAAATCCTTTCTCTGGAGCTTAAATCCATGCAAACCGTATTTCCAAGGTCAACCACCTGATACAGACATTCCATATCATGGGCATTATCAATCACCGGATGATAACGGTTAAATTCCGCTACAATCTTATGATCCCGGCAAAAATCCAGATAAGCATGCTTAAGCTGCTGCTTCTTATCTTCGCTCGTATCTCCCTTTAGCAAAAAACCACCGTATCCGTAGGGCGTTACGAAATCAAAATACTCCCGTAAGGCTTCATCCTCAGGGCATTCTGTCCTTAAAACCGGAACAGGACGCTTCATGACAATGTTCACCGCCTGCATATCCCTGCCGTTATAATACAGCAACACCGGCTCTCCGTCTCCGTTTACCCAAAACGCCTTTACATATCCCGGGGTAAAGTACACATCATGCTGGGGAAACTGTGCAATAGTTTTATTCCATTCTTCTTCCTGCGCAAGCTCAATCACTTTAATTCCTGCCATAAGATATGACCTCTTCTTCCTTTGCGGCACGGATTTCTGCCAGATTGCCTTCTATTACATCGGTATCCTCCGCAATGTCATCATGCACAAATACCGCCTTAATGGTGGCAAAAAATATTTTAGCATCCAGCCCGAAGGATAAATTCTCCACATATTCTGCATCCTTTTCAAGCCGCTTATCCCACTCCAGAAAATTTCTGCCGCTTACCTGGGCAAGTCCCGTCAGCCCCGGGCGAACCGTGTGGCGCAGCTGCTCCCTTTCCGTATAGTAGGGCAGATAGCTTACCAGTAAAGGCCTGGGCCCAATCAGGCTCATATCACCGCAGAAAATGTTCCACAGCTCCGGCAGCTCGTCAAGGCTGGTTCTGCGAAGCAGTCTTCCAAATCCGGTAAGCCTCTTGGCATCGGGAAGAAGATTTCCCTGCTCATCCCGCTCGTCCGTCATGGTGCGGAATTTCTTCAAGGTGAAAATCTTAGTCTGGTACCCCGGTCTTTCCTGCTTGAAAATCACAGGGCTGCCTAATTTGATCCGAACCAGCAGCGCAAGGATTGCTATCACAGGGCTTAAAATCACCAGTGCAGCGCCGGATAGGACGATATCCAATAATCTTTTTACAAAACGTTTATACATAGCCTCTATTCAGCCCTCTTCTTATCAAAAACGCTTCTCACGATATCAATAATCAATTTCATGTCTGCTTCCGTATTCTTAATATCACTGGGAAGACAAAGTCCTCTGTTAAAAATTTCCTCCGATATACTTTCCGGCTTTTCTCCTGTCGGCAGGTCGCTTTTACAGCCCGCTTCCGTCACGAAATCATAGCATTCAAATACGGGCTGCAAATGCATGGGCTTCCAGATAGGTCTGGATTCTATGTTTTCCTCATCCAGAGCATCCATGATCTGATCCGGCGTTATGCTGCTTTCCTTCGAAATGGTAATGCAGGACAGCCAGCAATTGGCATCCCCATCCGGATTTAAGGGATTCAACGTAATCTCATCGATATCCTCAAAGGCTTCCTTATATCTGTTATAAATTGCCTTTTTCAGCTTTTTATGCTCCTCTAAATGAAGCAGCTGTCCCCTTCCTATTCCTGCGGTAATATTGCTCATTCTGTAATTATATCCGATCTGGGAATGCTGATAATATCTTGCAGGATCCCTTGCCTGTGTGGCAAGGAAGGTAGCTTTCTTTGTGATCTCCTCATCCTCCGCTACCAGCATACCGCCGCCGGAGGTGGTAATAATCTTATTTCCGTTAAAGGAATAAATGCCAATTTTACCATAGGTTCCCGTATGTTTCCCTTTATAGGTGCTGCCAAGGGATTCCGCCGCATCCTCAATCAGGGGAACATGATGCCTACTGCAAATTTCCATTATTTCATCCAGCTTCGCAGGAGTTCCGTATAAATGTACTGCGATCACTGCCTTAGGGTTAGGATACTTCTCAAATGCTTTTTCAAGGGCTTTCGGACTCATATTCCAGGTATCCTTCTCGGAATCAATAAATACCGGCGTAGCCTTTTCGTATACAATTGGATTACAGGTTGCGCTAAAGGTCAGGCTGGGAGCAAACACAATATCTCCTTCCTCGATCCCCAATATTCTAAGCGCCAGATGAATTGCCGCCGTCCCTGCGCTCAACGCTGCAGCGTGGCCGACATGCACAAATTCTGCCAACTCCTTTTCAAAATTATTTACATTGGGGCCAAGGGGCGCCACCCAGTTGGTATCAAATGCCTCCTTAATGAATTCCTGCTCCTCACCATGCATGGTGGGCGAAGATAAATAAATCCTCTTGTCCGACATTCCTGTTCATCCCTTCCTTATGCTTACTTTGCCTCTTCATCACTGTAATGATAGGTGGGCACAATCGCCTTTACCAGCGGTCTGATATCGCTGCTTTCATTCTTGGATGCCTCCTTCAGCTCCTTTAACTGGGCAAAGAACTGCATCTCATCTATTTCTATAGGCTTCCCGATATGAATTAATTTATTTGCAGTCTCCGTAAGCCCTTCTTCAGCCATGAGAAGCTCCTCATACAGCTTTTCACCGGGACGAAGGCCTGTAAATTCGATCTTGATATCCTCCCCGACACGGTAGCCGGATAAGCGGATCAGATTCTTTGCCAGATCCAGAATTTTCACCGGTTTTCCCATATCCAGCACAAAGATTTCTCCGCCCTTGCAATATGCCCCTGCCTGAAGCACCAGAGACACCGCCTCGGGAATGGTCATAAAATAACGGATAATATTGGGATCGGTCACCGTAACCGGACCGCCCGACATAATCTGCTTTTTAAATAGCGGAATCACGCTTCCGTTGCTCCCTAAAACATTTCCGAAACGCACCGCCACAAATTCCGTATCATAATGCTTATTAAAGGTTTGAATAATCATCTCACAGATACGCTTGCTTGCCCCCATGATGTTGGTAGGGTTTACCGCCTTGTCGGTGGAAATCATGACAAATCTTTGTGCACCATTCATAGCCGCTGCCTGCGCAGTTTTCCATGTGCCGAATACATTGTTCTTAATGGCCTCATTGGGGCTTGTCTCCATAAGCGGCACATGCTTATGAGCCGCTGCGTGATAAATAATCTCCGGTTTGTAATGCTCGAATATCCAATTCATTCGATTGGTATTTCGAACGGAGGCAATCAGCACTGCCATTTTCAACTCCGGATATCTGGCGGCAAGCTCCTGCTGCACATCATAAACACTGTTTTCATAGATATCAAGAATGATCAAAAGAGCGGGCTGATGGGAAGCAATCTGACGACACAACTCGCTTCCAATAGAGCCGCCGCCTCCCGTAACCAAAACCCTTTTTCCTTTCACATAGCCCAGGATAGAATCCATATCCACTTCAATAGGATCTCTTCCTAGCAGATCCTCTACCTCAACATCACGCAGCTTGCTGACGCTGACCTCTCCGTTTACCAGCTGATACATTCCGGGGAGGGAGCGAAGCTTACAGCTTGTCTCCTTGCAGATGTCAAGAATAGCGGAAAGCTCTGCCCTGCTGATAGAGGGCATTGCCACTATAATCTCATCAATGCTGTAAATATCGGCACATTCAATAATCTTATCCCTGCCGCCTACCACCTTGATGCCCTGTATAAACCTTCCCCACTTTCCGGGATCATCATCTATAATGCAGCGGATCACCATGGTGGAAAAGTTACTGTTTACAATTTCCTTTATAATCAGGTTCGCCGCTTCTCCGGCTCCGATCACCATAACGGAAATGCTGTTATTCTTATTCTGCTTCCTGTGCTTAAGACTTCTAAAAAAGCGGTAGGAAAATCTGCTGCAAAAGATAAAGCTGATCAGCAAAAAGGTATACAAAAAATAATAGCTGCTAGGTACAGCCAGCTGCCCCGGCGTCTTAAAGAACTGAATTCCCACCGCCTGAAGCAGCGAGGAAATCACACTTGCAAGTACCAGATTTTGAAGCTCTGTTTCTCCTGCAAATGCCCACAGGCTGTTGTACATGCGGAACAGGTACAAAACCACCAGTGTAATTGCGATATTCAGCGGAAGGAATCTGTTGATCGGCCCCAAAAAATGATCCGGAATCTCTGACATTTCAAAGCTGTATCGCATCAAAAGCGCTATATAGCTTGCTAAAATAACGCTGATAATGTCATAGACGATCAAACAGGTTCTTCTGTAAAAGAGCTTTACGTTAAAGGTTTTTTTCTGCTTTTTCATTTCTTCACTCATAGCTTTGTCCTTCACAAAATACAAGCGGCGAGATGACCATCATAAGGATCAAACCGCAGGGATGACTTAAATGGAATATCCACTCCACCATACCGGCAGCGGCAATCGAAATCGTAACCACCGCAGGCATAGCTGCATAATTTATTTTGTCCTTTTTTCTATTATAATAAATACATGCTTTTATAAAGGTTCCAAGTCCAACCAAAACAAACAGAATTCCCACCGGAATGCCATGATCATAGGCTACCTGTAAATAAATATTATGTGCATGGGTGGCAATGGAGCCGTCCTGAAGAAGGGCTCCCATCTCCTCATGCCCTGTCATGTTCAGCTGCTCAATGTAGGATCTGAAAATATCCAGCCTTCCGTTGGTATAATCCGACTCTTCCTCCTTAAGTTCCTCGGGAACATAATCCGCAGATACCACAAACTCCTGTGTTTCCAGTACGCCAGGAATATCAATTGCCGTATCAATCGCACCGCTTTCCCCTTCCTCGGGATCACCGTGGGTTCTCTCATACTCTGCTATCTCTCCGTACAAGTCAAAGGTTCCCGCCGGAATATCAAAAATTTTATCCGCAAACAGATCAATAAATCTTCCCACACGCATACAATCTACGGAGTTTAACTTTCTTCCCCGAAGCGTATCATCTCTGAAATTCTCGATTTCGTACATATAAGGGTCACTGACCAGCGTAGGAACGGTTCTCTGCACCGTAAAGGTTACAGGGAAGCACACGATTACTGCCAGCACCATAGCGCCAACCGTTTTTCCTATGTTTGCAAGCTTTTCCCTGCCTTTACCGCCGCTCATCACAATGATCGCAAAAATTCCTGTTAATCCCACTGCCAAAAATCCTGTTCTTGCCATGGTAAAGAGCATATAAGCATTGACTACGCCAAATAAAAGCAGCTCCTTCCAAGTATCTTTCAGCTTCCGGCTTTTACGGAATTTCGCAAGAAGAATGACAAAGGCTGCGCACTCCACAATGGTCAGGTAAGCGGCTGTGGTAGTCACCGTATGGAATATATGGGGGTATCTGGCTGTTCTGTAGGTGGTGTAAGGCCTGTGCAGCAATGCATAGCCGGTGGCAAGCATAAACTGCAGAATAATGCCCCTGCACACATTCACCAAAAACCTTTCCTTATGCTCCCACATCCCATAGTTTAAATAAAACAGGGGAAAACTGACCGCCATTACCACCGTCCACCATCTTCCGTTTCTGAAAATAATAATGGCCGCAAAAAATACCAGCAACAATCCTGCATAAACAAAATCGGGTCTGGACAGCTTCCTTTTCACAAGGCCTATCACTGTGCGAATCACAATCAAACCAAGCAAAATTCCAATCAGCGTTGTATGGCGGATCACCTGCAGATTCCAGGGAATTTCCGCCTCTTTAATGGTTTTTTCCGCTAAAAGCGCCACCTGATTTTGGTAGTAGAAATAACCTGCAATTCCTGCCCCGATTACATAGACCAGATTATATAAATTAAAGATTTCCTTCCACTTAAACATCACAATAATGGCAAGAGCAAACCAAAGCATTTCCTTTCGCTCCGCCATGGCATGATGAATATCATAAAGTCCTGCCATATACTCACAGCAGCCGCCGATTGCTCCCGCAATGCAAACAGACTGGAGTAGATCCTGAAAATGGCTTTTCAGATACTCCATGGTAAACACCGGCTGCTGGCCGTCTCTGTTGTGATTAATTGCATAAAACAAGATCATGGCAAGAAGCAGCACACTGATAAAGAAAAAGGTATTGTCAAGCATGTATTTGCTGCATGCTCCCATAAGCACCGCTGCCAAACAGACAACCGTAGACACTGCGGCAATGGGATTCCCCATGCACTTTACTACCCGTTCTACGGTAATCAGCTTGTCCCTGCCTGTTTTGCGGTAGTATATTCTGCAGCCTGCAATCAGCAATGCTGTCAAAAGAACGGTAATGCCTCCAAACAGGACAACCTTTCCTTTCCTTAAAGGAACGCTGTAATTATAGTCAGCAGCCAGATTAACACCCTCCACAACACTGCTGTCATAATACATCTCCCCGGCATAGGGCAGATCCGTCATGTATATCATTTCGCAGCCAAGAAAAACCTCCGAATCATTTCCCTGAACGATCAGATGGTACAGCTGCCCCACTTCCATGTCCACGTCAATCAGCACCCGCACATAGCCCGGAAGCTCATTCGGATCGATCTTCACTTCCTCCTCCGCAATCATTACCTGTGCTTCATTCAGAAGGCGGACATAAAAGCTTTCTCCTACGGTTCCCTGCTCCAGATACAAATCGATGGTGCTCATATGATCGTACTGTGCCACAAAGCTTTGAAGAATGGTGTGCTCATTATCCACCTTCTCCGTAACCATACCGCTCAGCGATTCCACCGAAGCCGTTACTGTCTCATGAAAAAGGCGGATCGGCCACAAGGAAACCAGAATCACCGCTGCCAATATCAAAATAATTCTCTCTATTACTTTGCTTTTATATAGTATCTTTTTCATTTTTCCTCATTCCTTACCAGAAATCATGGGTAAGTATATCACAGTTGCCTTTAATTATCAAATTCCGCCAGAAGAAGCGGCAGGACTGCCCAAAAATAAACCACATACCTTACCAGATAGGTAGGTCCAAAAAGTACCGTTGCATAACAGCATATCACCGGAAGATAAGGCACCACCTTTTCCATACGCTTCTGATAAGTCCAAAAGCACAGACAAAATGCCGTTACCCAAAACAGAAATCCGGGAGAAAACAACATAGACACCACCGGAACCTTCTGCTGAAAAATTTCCAAGGACATCCTGCGGTAAATTTCATTAAGCCCCGGGAGTATACTCTGCCTTGTTCCCGGCTGCTCCACCTCGTATCCAAAGTAAGAGCTGTCCTCATAGGTATAGGTAAAAACCGTATTCCCCCTGTAAACATCAATCACCGTATCGGGATACCAGAAGCCGTAGGAGGTCATAAACCATGCATTCAAATAGGTAAAAGGATTTTCTGCTCCCCACTTAAGCCATAGCTTAAGGAAGCTCCCTTTATCCTTAGCAAATGCCTGATTATTAAAATGTACCTTCACGCCGTCGGAAACCTTGGGGGTATACTGCTGCAGTGCTTCATCAGAAAGATATCGATATAAAATTTCCTTTTCCTCCTCGGGAAGGCTGTCTTTATTATTCTGATAAACTCTTGCCATCTGACTGATGGGCACCGTCAGAATTTCCTGATTTTCAGAAGCATCCGCCGACAAAACCAATGTCAGCGCATTATGAACGATCAAATATGCCCCGAAAATCAACGCCAGATACACCAAAAGTTTCTTCCAATATCTTTTAAGATAAACCACCAGTACCAAAGAAAAAACTATAAATGCGTAGACTCCGTTATGCCGAAGCAGCATCATAAGGAGGCTTGCCGCCGCCAATAGCGCCATTTTTCCCTTAGACGCCATAAAGCTCTCCGGCACCCTTAACAGCTCCGACAGCATCACCACCATAATAAGCAGCATTCCCGCAAAAAGGCCGTCCTTGGCAGAGCATAAGGAAAACATTACCAGTACGGGACACAGGCCAAAATATAAGACCGTAAGCGCCACATAGCCCTTTTTAAGCCCCCTGTTTTTCAGCTTTCCCACGCACCAGCCGAAAATACCTGCCATAATCCCCATCTGAATGACGGTATAGCAGGCAATCCCCAGATTGTAGGAGCCTGTAAGCTTGTGAACAAGGGAAATAACCCCTCCAAGAAAAAGCACATGGACAAGGGGATGATGAGTGGTAAAGCTTCTGGTCATCACCTGTAATAGCTCATCCTGCGCATCATAAACAAAAAATCCAGGATATACCGCAAGAAAAACCGGTATATATAAGAGAAAAATAATTCCTGAAAAACGGAGCCATCCTAAGGGCTTTCCTGCACTTTCCTGCTTTTGGGTACCCTCTTTCCGCAGTTCCATTAATTTTTCCCAAAAATATCTGGTAAGTAAGGTGAAGATCACCGCCAGTATCAGTATAGCTGCCCACATCCTCACATTGTTAAAGGGAACGCTTCCCTGCTCATCCAGACAGGTTCCCATCACCATACAGAGAGAAAAAGCAGTGCCAAAAAACCATGGCAAAATCCACTTTTTCAGGCCGCCCGAAAAGGAAATCTCAAGCGCCTTGTAAAAAAGCCAGAAAAGGCCCAAAAACACAAACACGGAAAGGATGCTGTTGGTAAAGCCAAGAGCATTGCCGCCGGATTTTACAATCCACGGCAGTGCACAAGTACCTGCGAATGCCAGCGCTGCGGCATATATCTTTTTCGATATAGGAGTTTTCATTTCCTTATGATTTGAATTATACTTGCTCATGAAAAGCTTCCTCTTTGGACATTACCTCGCGGATCACATACTGGGGAGACCTGTTCATGGAAATATACATCCTTCCCATATATTCTCCTACTATTCCCATCATCAGCATCAGCATGCCGCCCATAAATACCAGCACCGACATCAGCGCACTAAAGCCTGTCACCAGTCCCGGCGGATTAATAAATATCTTTTTGATAATCGTGTAAATTCCGTAAAGAAATCCCACGCCCGCACAGACTGCTCCACTCACCGTTGCAATCCGAAGGGGCTTAACGCTGAAGGCTGTAAAACCGTTAAACCACAGATTCAAAAGCTTCCCAAGGGTATATCCGGATTCCCCTGACCATCTGTCTCGGTGATTTACCTCCACATTGACAATATTCTTCGTGGTGCGAAGAATGAGCCCTATCACATAGGGGTAGGCATATTCATAGTTCACCACTTCATCAATAACAAATCTTCTGGCTGCAAAATAGCTGGAAAGATACAGTTCCTTGGGTTTCCCCAGCATTACTCTGGTCATCAGTTCGTTGATATGACTGCCCCAATTTCTAAAGCCCGAATGGTGTTTATGACTATATTTGGCGTATGCCACATCCGCCCCGTCTTCAATAGCCTTAATAAGCTTATCTGCTTCATCCGCAGGGGTCTGCCCATCATCATCCAGGCACACAACGATATCTCCCTTTGCATACTTAAATCCCGCCATCAGGGCACTGTGCTGACCAAAGTTTTTCGCCAAATTAATTCCTGTAATATTGTCATTTTCCCGGCACAACTCCTTAATCCTTTCGAAGGTGTGATCCGGTGAACAGTCATTCACCAAAATCACCTCATAGGTATAGCCTGCCATCTGTTTCATTTTTTCCTTGATTTCCCCTATCACGCCGGGCAATGTCTCCTCGGACCTGTAACAGGGAATTACAAAACTGACCATCTTTGCCATACTTTTCAAATGCCTCCCGAAATCACCGCCATCAAAATTACATCCTTATATTCCTGATCCAGAAAAACCTCATCCTTTAAATAAGCCTCCTGCACAAATCCTGCCTTCTCGTAGCTTCTTCTTGCCTGAAGATTATCCGCCAAAACCCGAAGCATCAGCTTATGAAGTCCAAGGGTATGAAAAGCATATGTAAGCATCAGCTTAGCTGCCTGCGTCCCATAGCCTTTTCCCGTTGCATCCTTTTCTCCTATGAAAATTCCATACTCCGCCTTATTATGAACTGGATCGATATCCCGAAGGTATACGCTTCCTACCGGTCTGTCCGTATCCTTCTCGCAAATGATAAACTGAACCGCCCTGCCCGTCCCTATCATATCCCGGGTCCAGGCTGCGTGCCCCTGTCTGGTAAAGGGCTGCCGATAAATAAAGTTTTTGCGGACAAAATCTGTATTTCTCCACTTTATAATATTGTCCGTATCCTCCGGCCCCATCAGCCTTAAATAAATATCCTGCCCCATAAGAGGCGAAAGCCTGCTTTTATTATCCATAGTTAATGTCCTTCCGTGCACCTTATGCATTCTGTCTTATTCCCGCTTAGGCCTTACAGAATAAATTTCAAACTCCCCTGCCACCGTCTTTTCAAGCACTGCTTCCACAGTGGTTCCGTGCTCCTCATAGTAGGCGCAAAGCCATTCCATATCCTCGCTGGTCTTTCTCACGAAATACACATCTTCCCTGTCCTTTAACGCCTGTTCCATACTGTCAATTCCAAAAGCTGCAAGCTTCTTTTTCCAAAGCGGGCTTTTACATGCCCAGCCGCCCATAATATCGTAATTATCCAGAGAATTATCTACATTCTCAAACATTTTCTCCGAATAATCCACAGAGGAATACACATCGATAAAATAGAAATTGTCCTTGTTCTCCGGCTGCGAAAAATAATCGTACAGTTCCTTATAGGAAGCATTCACTTCCTCACGCCGCTGCTGCTCTGCGGTAACTTTACAAACACCATCCGGCATAACCGCTCCGAACAATAACAGCGCTGCTGCCAGCGAAATTCCTGCAAGTATTTGACCCGTTTGGGCCTTTTCTATCTGCTTCCACTGCTCAAAGGCCATCGCCGCAAGAATGGAAAGCTCCATCAGATACAGGGAATGTGTGATCCTCACCGGATCCCTCTCACCCAGCAGTATATACATCCAAAGTCCGGTACGCACCAGAAACAAAAGGGCCAGTTCCCACATAATATTCCAAACATTTTTAAGGCTCCTGCCTGTCGGTTTGCCCTGACTGTTTCCCCCAAAAAACGTCTGCTCTTCTTTTCTACCCGGAAGCGCCATGAAAAACACTGCCGCATACCCCCAGATCACGATATAATTCCATGGATAGTCACTTCCTGCTGCTGCCGCTCCGTGGGTAAACCGGTAACAATAGGCCTTCAGCTTCTCTATAAGATTTTCCGCAAAGGAAGTTCTCTCATCTCGAAGCATTCCCGCATACCGGGCAATCTCACCCACCATTTTTTCATCGATTTCATCATCCATGCCGAAATTATAGTTATCCAGCAGTATCTTTTCCCTTTCCGCAAGACCAATGCTCTCATAAAATTCTTTGTTTTCCTCATAAACAGGAGGTGCCTGAAAATCGTAAAGCTCGGTGCGGTTGTCAAAAAACTCGGTAAAGGTTCTCCACTCCTTGGAGCCGTAGGCAATTATGTGAAGTGCCTGCCCCAAAAGCAGGCCGGCCAGAATAAGGCCGATCACGCCAAAATATTTGATGGCATTTTCCTTGGTGAAAATTTTCTTTTCTCCTCCCCATCTGGCCACCCCCGCCACACAGATCATGGGCAGAATAAGGAGCAACATCTCCGAGCGAATCAGATAAGCAAAAGCCACCAGCAAAACAGACGGAATATTCCTTCTGATAAAAAGAGAAGGCTCTTCGCACCTTTCCGTGGTATAGAACAAAAACGCCGCTGTAGCCCCTATCAGGGTGCAGGTCACCGTATACTGTGCAAAAATAAGATGCTCCAAAAAAAGAGTTCCAAAAAAAAGCCCTATAGTCAAGGCAATGACAGCCTTTCCCCAAATTCCCCGACAAAAAGAAACCGCTCTTTTTACAATCAGAAAGATGCATCCGAAATGGCACAAGCACAAAAACAACCCATACCAGGGCAGTCCTCTTGCAATCCTGTAAAACAGACTGATCAAGGCACTGATCGGCCAAAGCATCTGTATGTTGTGCCCTTCCGGACTTCCGGTATATACTCCTGCAAGAATATCCTTCATCAGCACATCATCATTCAAATCATAATAATAATCAAAAAATACTCCCGCACACAGTCCTAATATAACCACTGCCGCAAGGGCAGCTATCCAGTTTTCCCATTTCCCAAATCGTTCTTTAAACGCCATAAAATTCTTTTACCTTGCCTGCAATATAATCTACCTGCTTGGCGGTGAGCTGATAAAACATGGGAAGCCGCACAAGCCGTTCACTTTCCTTGGTGGTATAGCGGTCCTCCCCGTGGAAACGCCCGAATTTCAGTCCCGCAGGTGCGGAATGAAGAGGAACATAATGAAACACCGTCAAAATATCATTGTCCTTCATAAATTGGATCAGCTCGGTTCTCTCCTTAATATCCTTAGCCTTAATATAAAACATATGAGCATTGTGCACACAGTCCTTCGGAATCACCGGAAGCTCAATCCTTCCTGCCTCCTGAAGGGGCTTTAAAAGCTCATAATACTGATTCCACCTGGCAAGCCGGGTGTCATTAATCTGATCTGCTACCTCAAACTGCGAATACAAATATGCTGCATTCATGTCACTGGGAAGGAAAGACGAACCATAGTTCATCCAACGGTATTTATCCACCTGCCCCCGGAAATATTTGCTCCGATCCGTTCCCTTTTCTCTCAAAATCTCTGCATCCTCAATATATTTGGAGTCTCTGATTAAAAGGGCACCGCCCTCTCCCATGCTGAAATTCTTGGTCTCATGAAAGCTGAGGCATCCAAAATCTCCAATCGTACCAAGAGGTCTTCCTTTATAGGTGCTCATAATCGCCTGGGCTGCATCCTCTACCACCATAAGATGATACTTATCTGCAATTTCCATAATTCGATCCATTTCACAGGCAACCCCTGCATAATGAACTACAAAAATAGCCTTGGTCTTTTCCGTAATTGCCGCCTCAATCAGATTTTCGTCTATGTTCATGGTATCCGGCCTCACATCAACAAACACCGGCACTCCGCCACGAAGCACAAAAGCGTTGGCAGTGGACACAAAGGTATAGGAGGGAAGAATAACCTCATCTCCCGGCTTAATATTGCACAAAAGCGCCGCCATTTCCAAAGCCTGAGTACAGGATGTGGTAAGAAGACACTTGGCGGTTCCCGTGGTTTGTTCCAGATATTCGCTGCACTTTCTGGTAAACTCCCCGTCGCCGCAGATATGCATATTCTCCACAGCCTTTTTCACATTTTCCATTTCCGTCCCGGTATATGGCGGTACATTAAATCGTATCATCTATTCCGACTCCTTTCTTATCTGTAAACAACAAAAGCCTCATTTGCAAAAACCTGTTCGTATTTATTTTCGGCAAGGAATTCACCAATTGCTGAAAGCTTCTTATCCTGCTCACAAAATGCCACGTCCGTTCCCCAAAAGCTCATAGCCTGCTCATTTCCTGCAAGATATGCATCCAGCTGAGGGGTAATAATCACCAAGGGCCTCTCTTTCCTATCACTTCCCATACTTTCCGTTATCTCAGAAAGCTCCTCCCGAAGCCGCTTAAGGGGATTGGTATCCAGATCGGCCCATGTGGTATAGATTGCAGGCGGCATATCCAGATAATAGGCAAGACCGGGAATATTTCCATACAAAATCAGTTCCTTCTGCCCGTATTCTGACTGATTTTCCGTCATAAAAATGGTAATCTCCTCCAAAACCTCTGCATTCAGACTGGTTGTAAGCATTCCGTCCAAAACCTTATTTTCAGCGACACGGTAGCTTCTGGGCTCTCCCATTTCTCCGTCAAAAAATACATAACCAAATCCAAGCCCCACAGCCTGAATAAAAAATACAATTAAGATTCCTGAGCACATTGCCTTTACCGGAAACAACGGAACCTTCCCCGTCCCATCCAGATAAACTCTTCCCCAACGCACGAACCGGTAAATCACCCACAAAATAACAGGTGCAATAAAAAACAGGTTATTCAGGACAGGCCAAATATGATTATTGCTTCCAAGGGGTGTAATCAATATCATGATAAGAGCAATACATCCGATCAGCCTCCACTCATCATCCATCCTTCTCGTAAACAGCACCCAGCCAAGCGCCATAAAAGCAAGCAGCAGGAAAACTGCCCCCCATTGAAGCGCCGACTCCTTCTGATAATATTTAAAATTATACATCCCCCATTTGCCGAGAACAAAGAACAAAACCGGAATACATGCACAATATATGACCTTGCGAAGCACCTGATATTTTCCTTCCCACATAACCAAAAAGGGGATTCCCGGCAGAATACATAAAAACATATAAAGCATCCACTTAAACCCATGACTATAGGCACTTAAAATAGCCAAAAGCATTTCTCCCAACGTATAGTCCGAGGCGCTGCCCGCCATTCCGAAAACACCTGTTATCATATCCCTAAATGCACCTGCCCCGTAAAGCAGGGACACAATTCCCACCATCACCAGAAGCGCCGAAAAATACCCTGCAATACACAGCCCTGTTTCCTGTGCAATCTTCTTTACCGGCTTCTTTTTCAGTCCGCCGTAATACCACAGCGCCAAGATAAGACCTGCCTCCAAAATGTTATTGGGAAAGCGCACCATCACATTGATTCCCAGTATTACTCCCGCAATTACAAGGCAGACATTCCGGCATCCCGCAAGCCCCCGAAACAGAAAGATCGCCCCCAGAAGGAACAACAGGTAAGTTAAATAATTATAAAGAATCACCGTAGGACACCAGCAAAAACCAATTGCCGCCAGTTCCCCCACAAAAGCCAGCCACGCAGGCATCTTGGTCATAAAGAAACGATACCCTAAAAGGGCCAAAATGCTGACAATCAGCCCTGTATACACCTTCATGCCAAGCATGGTATTTCCAAAGGGCAGAAGGGAAAACAGATGGCCTGTCACATTGGCTAAAAAGGTAAGAAGCGTCCACACGCCCCCCTGTGCACTGAAAAAGCGGTAATTTCCCAGACTGTAGCCCGTATCCACCAAATCAACACCCTGATTGGCCCTGATCAGCGGAAAACACAGCAATACCAAAGGAAATACAACATTTTGAAGACCTTTTTGTAGCCAGGGTATCTTCTCCATCCTGACTATGATTTTTTCATATCTATCCCTGATTTTGTCCATATGTCTTATCCTTTCCTTCTTTTACCGCCATTTCTCTATCACAGCCGTACAAAAAGCGGCTGAGTCTTGTATTTTTCAACCATAAAGCTGCCCCTGCAAACAAACGGCTTCTGATATAATCAACGAAAATACCTGCGGCAAAAAGAATCACCACGCAGCAGACCAGTTCTCCTAAAAATACCCCGATCCCTTCTTTCCGGGAAGGATTGATTAATGCCCTGATCCAGCCATACCAGCTATGCCGCAGATCAATGTGCTCATGTAAAAGGTAAACGCCAAAGCACAGACCGCCAATCCGCCTGATTGCCTCTGCCCCCTTACCTTCCTTAATGCGAAGTTTCGAAAAGCCGTAAAACAAACCAATTGCCGCAGTCAGGCAGAAAATATAATTATAGTGATAAGGTACTGTGAAATAATAACGAAAGCTGTCCCACCTCTGTGCCAAGACATACATTCCTATGTTCACCAAAAGACAAACCAGGCTGCTTCCCGCATACAGAAACCAGCTCCATTTTTCAAAAATCCGAAAGCCATATAAGCCCAAATACGCTGCCACAAGATATACGCAGATAAACCACGGCAGATCATAGCCATACCGGTCAAAAGCAAACATCACAGGACTGATACTCTTAATGCCGCTAAACAGAATCAGAAGCCCGCCAAGCGCAATCTGCAGCTGCCGTCTGGACATAGCCCTTATAGCTGCATTTAAAACCGGTGTCAGCAGATACAGCATAAAATAAGAGGTTGCAAACCAGTAGTGCTCTGTCTCTACCGGAAACAAATACTGTATCCATCCATATATTCCCAGCTCCGCTCCCTTTGTGGGCAGCCCCGCCGCCATAAGAACGCAGGGGATCAGCAGCGCATAAAACCATATCTGCAAAAGCAGTGCCACTGCCTTAGAAGGACGAAAGCTGCTCTTTACTCCAAAATAACCGCTGATTAATACATAAGTATTCACTGCCGCTATAGCCAAAAACTCCAACACCGTACCCACAAGCCTGCTGCCCGTAATAGGCTCATCAAGTGCAATCAAATTTTCGGAATGGGCAACAAAATGCAGAATGACTACCATGACCATAGCCACAGCTCTAAGCAGCTCATAATTTGCCATACGTTTGTTTTCCGTCATTCCGCTCACCTGCCTTTTCTAATTCTTAGCGTTCTCTGGCTACCTTCCCATGCTCTACCCGATATACCATGTCACACTTTTCAATGGTTTGAAGTCTATGGGCAATGATAATAAGCGTCTTTTTCCCGTGCAGCCTGTTGATAGAATCCATAATAGCCGCCTCCGTATCGTTATCCAGGGCAGAGGTAGCCTCGTCCAGTACCAATACCTCCGGATCCTCAAACAAAGCTCTGGCAATACCAATTCTCTGACGCTGCCCGCCCGAGATGCGAATTCCTCTTTCCCCGATACTGGTGTCAAGCCCCTCAGGAAGCCCTCTTACAAATTCATCCAGCTGTGCTTCCCTAAGTGCACGCCACACCTTCTCATCATCAATATCCTCATCCGCATAGCCAAATGCCACATTTTTACGAATACTGGAATCTACCATGAAAATAGTCTGGGGAATATAGCCGATATTCTTAAGCCACGACTGATAATGCTCCCTTACTTCTGTTCCGTCTGCCAAAATCTCTCCCTCCTGCAGCTGCAAAAGTCCCAGGAGAATATCCACCACCGTAGTCTTTCCCGCACCGGAGGTTCCCACAATTCCCACAGATTTTCCTATAGGGATCTCCATATCCGCATGATCAAAAATAAGCACCTCCGAGTTGGGATATTTATACACAATATCCTTAAGCTGAATACTGTTCTTGATTTCAAGCTTCTCCACTTCTATTTTATGCTTATATGCCTCTTCATCATAATTAATATTTTCATCCCTGATCTCATCCTGTAAATTGTCGCTGACTCCCATAAAAAACGGTTCAAAATAAGCAATGGAGGTTAAATAATTGTTAATCCTGTTGGCACAGGGAATCAGTCTCATTGCCGCTACCGCAAGCGCCGCCACCTGAGGCATGATATTTTCCACTGCGGTTCCGTTTAGGAGCTGAATCATCATATACATAAGCATACCCACAATTGCTACCGTTTCAATCAAAAGGCGGGGAGTTGCATTATACAGATTGTATCTCTGTACAGCGCCTACATAACCGGCTCCACACTTGGCATACTCATTAATGAAATAATTTTCTTTGCATGCTACCTTAATTTCCTTGATGCCCATAACAGACTGTTCAATCCATTTGTAAAGTCCGCTGTAATAATCCTGATTTTCCTCACCGGCTCTTTTCATAATGGGTTTTAAAATGCATTTAATCACAGCAAGCACCACCACCAGCAGCACTGTTACGGTAACCGTCATCCAGACATCCGTAGCAAAGCTCACTGCCACCAGACACACAAACACGATTGCCTCGCTGCACAGCTGCAGCAGCGCCAAAATCAATCCATACATATTGTTTACATCAGAGGTAATACTTCTCTGAATGACGGAAGTATCCGCATTCAAATAATATTCGTAAGGCCGCTCCATAAAATTGATCATCATTTTTCTGGATGTGGCAAACTGATTGGTATAAACAAACTTAAGCTGCGCCTTCTGCTGGAAAAACAAAAATGCATTCTTTATGACAAAGACCGCCGCCAATGCCAGTATGGTGACCATAATCAGCATCCTCGTGTCATCATAACCTATACGCAGCACGTCGCAAAGCACCTGCAGATACTTCTTATTTTCTACCGCATGCTCGTCCGTAACCACATACATAACGGGCATAACCAGCGAAACACCCAATGTCTCCAAAATTGCGCCGATCAGCATCAGCACAACCAAAAGTATCATAATTCTTTTTTGCTGCTTATCAAGCAGCACCATCAGCTTTTTAATAATCTTCTTCATTATTGATCCCTGTGCCTTCCTCCCTGACTAATTCCAGGCAGAAATTCAGCCTTACATTTTCCTATAAAATATCATTATATTCTACCACAGCATAAGTAAGGTGGTCAAATCGGTTTTACGCCCCGAAAGATTTGTAGTCATTCGGGCAGGCTTGTGGTATACTGTACGAAGAAGATGAAGGATAATCACACAAAATAATATAAATAACAAGTTCTAAAATGGTGGATCAAAGATATGAAATTAAGTATTATTGTGCCGGTCTATAATATGGCAGCAGAGGGGAAATTAGAATATTGCCTTAACTCACTGATAAACCAGACAATAGACGATTACGAAATCATTGCGGTGGATGACTGCTCCACGGACAATTCTTTTGATATCCTTAAAAACTTTGAAGCTCGTTTCCCTGACAAATTTTACGCCGTCCACTCTCCGGTAAATAAGCATCAGGGCGGTGCCAAAAATATCGGTTTAAAGCTTGCCAAGGGCGACTGGATCGGCTTTATCGACAGCGATGACTGGATCACTCCCGACATGTATGAAAGGTTAATCGGAAAAGCTGAAGAAACCGGTGCCGATCTGGTGGGATGCGATTACTGCCTGACCGATGAACACTCCATGAAGACAGGGCAGATCGTTCCCAATAACCAAAAAGAGCAGTGCGGCATTCTGGATAAAGAAAAGAGGCGCAGCCTGATCCTGGACGGCGGCAGTCTGGTTGTCAAAATATTCCGTCGTTCCATGATTCTTGAAAATGAACTTTGGTTTCCGGAAAATATATTTTATGAAGATAATGCTTTAGGCAACTCCTATCTGGTTCTGGCAAAGCATTTTGAATATATAGAGGAGCCGCTATATTACTACTATCAGCATGACACCTCTACCGTTCACACCATTTCAGCCAAAAGATGCGAAGACCGTATGGAAGCGGGACGCTTGATGCTTGCACAGGCGCACAGACATCATTATTTTGAGGATTTTAAGCCGGAGCTTGAGTACAGCTTTACCCTGCTGTTTTACATCAATACACTTTTTACCTATATGGCAGGAGTTGAAAGAACAAGATACGGTTTTGTTAAGGCAATGGGAAAGGAAATGAAAAGAACCTTCCCCAATTTTGAAAACAATTCATATTATCAGGAGAGAACCCACGCAGAGGAAAAAAAGCTAATTCGGATGCAGCAGAAATCCACGCTGTTTTTCATGCTGTACTATAAGCTGCTGTGGACGTACAGAAAATGGCGAAAATCCCGTCAATAATAAAGGAAGGTTCTGTCATGGAAATAGGAAGTATTTATGAGATAAATCCCCAAACCGTTACCTTAGACCCACCGGGCGGCAAAGAGGCATTCAGCCTTTCGCAGGTAGAAAAATACGGCAAAAAACACCACCGTTTTACAGCCTCGGGAAGAGAGGCAATTGCACTGGCTTTAAAAAGCATCGAAAAAAACAACCCATCCGTGAAAAAGAGCTGCCTGCTTCCGGCATATATGTGCGACACCGTATTTTTCCCCTTTGAGCGGGCTGGATGGAAAATCCATTTTTATCATATCAATAAAAATTTAAAAGCAGATGAAAATGAGCTTTGCAGCCAAATAAACTCTCTAAAACCGGGCCTTCTTTTTGTTCATCCCTATTATGGCATTGATACCCTTAACACAGTGCGCCCCTTGCTGAAGGAATGGCGCATGCAGGGAATTTGTATTATGGAGGACGTATCCCAGTCCTACTACCTTAAGGATGCCGGACTAAACGCAGATTATATTATCGGCAGTCTGCGGAAATGGTATCCCATACCTGATGGCGGGTTTGTGACCTCCAATGAACCGCTTTCTCAGGAAAAGCTTACGGCAAACGAAGGCTTCACCTCCGGAAAGCTGGAGCTTCTTACAGAAAAATGGAATTATCTTTACGAGGAAGGCAGTTCGGATGAAAAGAAGCATTTAAAGTCAGAATACCTGCGCAAAAACCGGGAAATGGAAAACTGGCTGGATAACTTTAGCGGAATAGGCGCCCTGTCCCGGGAAGCCATAAACATTTTATCCTCCACAGATGAAGCGCTCTGCCAAAGCAGAAGAAATGCCAATTACCGTTATTTATGCGAGAAGCTGAAGGGGAAAACGCAGCTTGTGCCAATACTCTCCGAGGAGGATGTCCCGGTATCTTCAAAAGCTGTACCGGATACCCAGACAGCACCCTTATATTTTCCAATATACGCCGTAAACAGAGACGATCTGCAAAAGTTTCTTACGGATCATGATATTTTTGCTCCAGTGCTTTGGCCTATAGGAAAAGAAAACGAAGGCTGCCTTACCAAGTCGGAGCGTTATATCTATGACCACATACTGGCTCTTCCCATGGATCAGCGCTACGGTCAATCGGAAATGCAGCATATGACAGAGATTCTTGACCAATATGAAAAGCTGAAAAAGAAAGGTCTCCAGGGCACTGCGGATGGAAAGCCCGAAATTATAGCCATTCGTGCAGACGCCAATGACACTGTTGCCACAGGGCATATCATGCGCTGCATTACCATAGCAGGGCAGCTTAAGGCCAAAGGAAAGCGGGTGCTCTTTTTTACTGCTGACGAATACCCTAAGGCTATGTTAGAGCATGCCGGAATGGAATATATATGCCTTCATACTGCCTTTAACGAAATGCCTCTGGAGGTACCGGCTCTTCGTAAGGAGCTTAAAAGATTAAATTGTAAAAAGCTGTTGGTAGACTCCTATCAGGCAACCAAAGAATATTTTGACAGTTTAGCGGATCTCTGTAAAATAATTTATATAGACGATTGCTTTGAGGCCATTTACCCGGTTGACATGATCATTAATTACAATGCCTATCATGTGCGTTTTCCTTACAGGGAAGCTTATGAAGGAACGACAAGGCTGCTGCTGGGAACCGCTTATGTACCTCTGCGTGAAGAATTTTGCAGCCGCTCTCTTCCTGACAGTTCCCCGGATAAGACCTCCTGCCCAAGCAGGCATATACTTATAAGCTCCGGCGGCGGAGACGTTTACAACGCTCTTTGCGGTATCCTTTCCGAAGCTGTGAAAAGAGAAGAAAGCTCCCAAAATATTTTCCATGTGATTGTCGGGAGCTTTAACAAAAATGCAAGTGAGCTGGAACAATTAGCCGAAAGCCATCCTAACATCCGGCTTCATTATAATGTCACCAACATGGCAGAGCTGATGCAGCAATGTATCATTGCCATATCCGCTGCAGGAACAATGCTGTTTGAATTATGTGCCCTGCAGATACCCACCGTATTCTTTGTCTGTGCAGACAACCAGCAATACGACAGCGAATTTTTCGCCAGGGAAGACAGAATGCTTTTTGCCGGCGATATCCGCATAAACCGCGAAGAATGCATAAACAGTATTATCTCAAATATGGATGCCCTCTTAAACGACAGCAAAATGCAGGCCCAAATGAAATGCAGGCTGCATGAGGTAACTGACGGAAAAGGCGCATTACGTATTGCAGAGGAAATCATAAAATTATAGATATATTTCCAGATATCGGAAAGGAATAAGAGAATCGGACATGAATGCTATTTCCATAATTACCGCCCGGGGCGGCAGTAAACGCATACCCGGCAAGAACAAAAAATTATTTTTGGGCAAACCCATTATCTGCTATTCCATAGAGGCCGCATTGGCTTCCGGCCTGTTTGAGGAAGTTATGGTATCCACTGATGATGAGGAGATTGCCGAAATTGCCAAAAAGGCAGGTGCAAGCGTTCCCTTTATGAGAAGTGAAGCTGCCGCTAACGACTATGCCACCACGGATGATGTTTTAATGGAGGTACTGGAGGAATACGAGAAAAGAGGCCAAGCTTTTGAATATATGGCATGCATTTATCCTACCGCGCCTTTTGTAACCGCAGATAAGCTTCAGGATGCTTTCCGTCTTTTGATTGAAAATAATGCTTCCGGCGTCATGCCGGTGGTCAGCTTCTCCTTCCCGCCTCAGCGCGGTATGGCTATCCAAAATGGGCGGCTTAAATACTGCTTTCCTGAAAATGCCATGAAACGCTCTCAGGACTTGGAAACCATGTATCATGACTGCGGACAATTCTATTGCTATCAGGTGGAACGCTACCGTGCCTGCAGGGGTGATCTCGAGGACGGATATGTGCCTATTATCATGCCGGAGACAGAGGTTCAGGACATTGATAATCTGTCGGACTGGGAGTTAGCAGAAATAAAATATAAAATGATGAAGCAAAATAATAATTAAATGGAAAAGAAAGGCATATCCAAATGGAAAAGAAAATAAAAATTGGAAACCGCTATGTAGGAGAAGGCGAAAAAACCTTTATTGTGGCAGAGGTATCGGCCAATCATTTGCAGGATTACAACCGGGCAGAGGCAATTATAAGAGCGGCTAAGGAAGCCGGAGCTGATGCGGTAAAATTGCAAACCTATACCCCCGATACCATTACCTTAGACTGTGATAATGACTATTTCCAGATTACACAGGGAACCATCTGGGACGGAACAACCCTTCATAAACTCTACGAAACCGCATATACCCCCTGGGAATGGCAGCCTAAGCTGATGAAGTTAGCAAACGAGCTGGGAATGGAATGCTTTTCTTCCCCCTTTGATGATACGGCAGTGGATTTTATGCAAAAGATGAATATGCCGGCCTACAAGGTGGCTTCCTTTGAAATCAATGATATTCCCCTGATCCGCAAGATTGCAAGAATCGGAAAGCCTGTCATTTTGGCCACAGGCATCGCTTATCTGGAGGATCTGGAAAGAGCCCTTAGAGTTTGTAAGGAAGAAGGAAACCATCAGGTGATTCTGCTGAAATGCACTTCCGCCTATCCCTCTCCTTACGAAGACATGAACCTTAAGGTGATCCCCAATATGGCACAGGTTTTTGACTGCATTACCGGATTGTCCGATCACAGTATGGGAACTGCAGCGGCAGTGGCAAGCGTTGCACTGGGCGCTAAAATGATAGAAAAGCATTTTACCTTATCCCGCACAGACGGAGGACCAGATGCAGCCTTTTCCATGGAGCCTGCGGAATTTAAACAAATGGTAAACGACATCCGCATTGTGGAAAAAGCCCTCGGCAGGGTGACCTACGAATTAACCGACAAGCAGCAAAAAAGCCGGGAGGACGGACGCTCTCTGTTTGTGGTAAAGGACATGAAGGCAGGAGAAGCATTCACAAAGGAAAATGTACGTTCCATCCGTCCGGCATTCGGCATGCATACCATGTATTACGACGAAATCCTGGGAAAAAAGGCAAAAACCGACATTTCCAGGGGCACGCCTCTTGACTGGAAATATATTGACTGATAAAAGGAATGATGACTAATATGCCCAAAAAAATGATGATCCTTGGAGCCAGTGCGCTTCAGGTTCCCGCAATTAAGAAAGCAAAAGAACTGGGATATCAAATTATACTTGTGGATTATGATGAAAATGCCGTAGGCTTTCCCCTTGCCGACATCAAGCTGGTGGTCAGCACACTGGATCAGGAGGAGGTATATAAGCAGGCTCTGATTTATCAGCCTGATGTTGTGATTACCTCCACCAGCGACGGTCCCGTCAGAACCGCTGCATATGTAAACGAAAAATTAGGAAAGCAGCCTGATTTGTCCTATGCCGATTCCTTATGCGCCACAATCAAAAGCTATATGCGTGACCGGCTTAAGGAGCATCATGTACCTATTCCTGAGTATTATGCTGTACACGATTTCAATGAATTCAAAAACGCCGTAGAACAGTTAAAGGGCTATTGTATTGTAAAGCCTGCGGACAATGCCGGCAGCCGGGGTGTGGTACTTTTGGACGAAAAACAGCTGCCCGGAGAAAAAGACCTGCAGCAAACCTATGAATACAGTAAGGGCTGCTCCAGAAACGGCATTGTTATGGTGGAGGAATTTATGACCGGTGCCGAAGTAAGCGTTGAGGCAATGACGGTAAACGAGGAAACCACCATCATAACCATTACCGATAAATTCATTACCCCGCCTCCCTATTTTGTGGAAGTCGGTCATAGCGAGCCAAGCTGCCTAGATACAAAGACAAAGGAACAAATTGCAAAGATTACCAAGCAGGCAGTAAAAGCAATCCGTCTTATCAACGGTCCTTCACATACGGAGGTGAAGGTGACAAAGGACGGTCCTAAGATCGTAGAGCTGGCTGCAAGGCTTGGAGGAGACTTTATCACCTCTAAGCTGGTTCCCCTGTCCACAGGAGTAGATATGGTAGGCAGCTCCGTGCTTTTAGCCACCGGTGAAAAAATAGATTTAACCCGCAAGCGCGAAAACGGCGCCGCTATCCGTTTTATTCAAGGAACAGAAGGTGTTATCAAGAATATTTCCGTAGACGATAAAGTCTATCAGCTGGAAGGAATTGAAGAGGTATCAATCTATAAAAAAGCCGGGGATACGGTTCATCAAACCAAGTCCAGCAACGACAGAATCGGACACGTCATTGCCACCGGCAAAACTGCCACGGAAGCCGCAAGCCGGGCCCAAAATGCCCTTTCCTATATCAGCATTCAATATGAGTAAGGCTGCCAAAAGCGAAATAAGCGCAAAAGAAACATAGAAACGAGGACGAAATGAAGGATAGAGTTTATGTCTGCCATACCTATTATCATGTATATGTGGCATGCTTAAAGGAATTAAATCTTCCGATCCAAAAGCGGAAAAATGCTGACCTTATACTCAGCACCATGTCTAATGACTTCGGTGACTTAAAAACCCGGGCGGAAAAGTGCGGTCTTTTTGACCATGTGTACATGTTTGATGAGAAGGAGGATGTGACTTTCCCGGAGGTTATGAAATATCACAGGGATCACGGAAATCTCATCTTAAATATGCTGGATCGAATAAAATATACCAAGCTTTTAGGAAAAATGCAGCAGGATTATGTTCCGGTAGACTTTAAACAATATCAGGATATTTATGTATTCTGCGATTCCGATCCCATCGGATATTACTTAAGCTATAAAAAAATACCTTATCATGCTTTGGAGGATGGACTGGACTGCATCAGCACTTATGATACGGCAAGATATGATAACAGAGGGCACTTTAAGCTGAAGGCTTTTCTTGCATCCTTAAATCTTATTTTTATTCAGAACGGCTGGGCAAAATACTGTATCGATATGGAAGTCAATGATATATCGATCCTGCCCTATCCTTGCCCCAAGTACATTGAAAAACCCAGAAAAGAGCTGGTAGATGGGCTTGATAAGGAGGGAAAGGATATATTGGTGCATCTGTTTATTGCAGATATGGATGAGATCAGCCAAATCTTAACCGCAGGCAGAAGAAAGAATAAGATTCTCCTGTTAACAGAGCCCTTATGCTCTCTGGATGTAAGGGAAAAAATATTCCATGACTGCATAGAGCAGTACGGAAATATACCCGGGGAAGATTCCGTTATTTTTATCAAACCTCATCCAAGGGATATACTGGACTATCACAAGATATTTCCCGAATATATTGTACTGGACGGCAAATTTCCCATGGAAGTACTCAATTTTATTCCCGACCTTATGTTCCGCCGGGTAATATCGGTATTTACAGTGGTGCATTCCATCAAATTTGCGCAGGAAATCGTTTATCTCGGAGAAGATTTTATGGACAATTATGAGCCGCCGGAAATGCATAGACAAAATGAAATTATTTAGTACCATGACTTAAAGCCCCGCTGCATGCGGATACCGCCTTTAATGATTTTAAATTCATATTTCGCCCATTTTCATATAACTGACTCTTACATCCTCTTACATTTTACTTTATTGACAGGCTATTGGCTGGATACAGCTGTCTCCTTATACCAGCCGCTGGTCTGAATTTCTGCTCCGCTTAAATCCACATCCATTACATCATACACATCTGTAAAATCATAAGTGATTGTAATCCGAAAATGCAGATCATCCGACCAGGTTATAGACATTTTCTCGTAAGCATTCCAGTTCCCGCCTGCCACCCGCTCTCCGTCACTGATATATTTTCCCCCAACCTCAGATAACCGAGACTGACTAGAAATCTCAACCACATAAACAGCTGTTGAGCCGCCAAGCGCTCCTTCATCATAACTGACAACCTCTACCTGATACGCCTTGTCAGGCGAAGGAACAATCTGCCTGACAACAACTGCAGAATCATCATTAAAAGTAAAAAACAGCACTAAAAAAAAGAAAATTATTGCTGCCAAAAACACCCCGACCATCACCAAAACAGCCAACAGAATTCCCATTGCTACATTTTTCGCTTTATCAGTCATTTCATTTTCCCTCACACTTTTCATTTACTGCCCAAAATGCTACAATATAAAAATACTTACAGGAGGCACCATATCATGAAAAAACCACTTGTCCTCGTTTTCGGCTTTACCTTCATAGTACTGTTTTTGACCGGCTGCACCAGCGAAAAGACCAGAACAACCATTCTCTCTAAGCTCAGCTCCTCCGGGATTATTGAAGATGGCTGGGAATATATTGACAGCGATACGACCTCTGCTGCTCCCATTCCCGGCATTTCCAGCTATGAATACTATTATCAGGACGCATCCGGCAATATTTACGAAATATCTATTTCCGGCAGCCAAACCGAAACGGATCAAAATGAAAAGTACTATCCTATATACATCTCAAACCATATGGCGGCCAGAGAAAAAACAGAAACCTATACCGATCCCGAAACCAAAGAGTCCAAGGAAAGACCGGAAACAGATTATTATCAAACAGATGAAACCGTAACTGCTTCATACAGAATGTACAAGCATAAGTTCCTGTTCTGGAGTTTCTGGGAGCTGCAAAAGGAAGAAGGTTAACCATCCACACGATAATACTCTGCTATTTTGGTCACTGCATGGATTACATCCTGCACGTCCTTCTCTGACATTGCATAATAAAGCGGCAGACTGATGATCTCTTCATACAGCTTCTCCGCCTTCGGGCAGAGCCCCTTCTTATATCCCAGCTTCTCATAATAGGGGAAATAGTAAGTGGGGATATAATGAACATTGCAGCAGATATTTTCCGCACCTAACGCTTCAAAAAATGCCCTCCTGTCAATGCTTAATTTTTTCGTATTTAATCTTAAAATATACAAATGCCTTGTGGTGTCTGATTCCGGTATCTCCTTCTGCACAATAATCTGGGGCAACTTAGAAAATGCCTCATTATACGCCTTCACAATTTCCTTCCGCCTTGCCGAAAACATGGGAAGCTTGTCCAGCTGACTGATCAAAAGCGCCGCCTGCATATCTGTTAAACGGTAATTCATGCCAAGAGCAATCTGTTCATAATACCATGATCCATCCGATTCGTGCTCCATCTGCTGTAAATCCCTGGTAATACCGTGTGAGCGGTACAAAAGCAGCTTCTTGTAATATTCCTCACTGTTGGTCAGAACCGCACCACCCTCCCCACAGGTCACCGTTTTAACAGGATGAAAGCTTAACGTAGTCATATCTGCAATGGAACCGTTACATTTGCCGTTATAGCGTGTTCCGATTACATGAGCCCCGTCCTCAATCAAGACCAGATTATTTTGACGGCAATGCCGAAGCAGCCTGTCAAGCTCTACCGACTGTCCGGTATAATCAACAGCCACCACCGCCTTCGTGCGCTCATTGGTTAGCGCCTCAACACAGGCCGGATCAATATTGTAGGTTTCCTCATTGATATCGGCAAACACCGGAGTTGCCCCGCAGTAAAGAGCGCAGTTAGCTGACGCTGCAAAGGTGATAGGTGTTGTGATCACCTCATCTCCTTCCTTAATCCCGGCAGCCAGCGCTGCTATATGAAGCGCCGCCGTACCATTGCTGCACACAACCGCATATTTGGCACCGGTTATCCGGCACAGCTTCTCCTCCAGCTCTCTGATCTTAGGGCCACAGGTCAGGTAATCACTTCGCATCACATCCACTACCGCCTGAATATCAGCGTCATCAATGTATTGATGTCCGTAATAAATTTGGGTATCCCGTACCGGAGTACCTCCGCATATTGCAGGTTTTTCCATAAAAGTAACCATGCCTTTCTCTATATTTACCACTCAAAATGGTATCAGCATTCAATTATTCATCTGTATTCTGACTGCATCGGCTACAGCTGCTATGTACTCACTGTTAGTTGGTCTGCCTTGTCCGCTCTCCGCACAATATCCAAACAGCCTCTCAAATGTGCTTCGATTACCCCTCTCCCATGATACCTCTATAGCGTTCCTGATCGCACGCTCCACCTTACCGTCAGTTGTATTATAACGCTTGGCCAACTCCGGATAGAGAAGCTTCGTTACGCTTCCCACTACCCGCATGTCTTCCTCCACCATAACAACTGCCGCTCTCACATAGCGATATCCTTTCAAATGAGCAGGCACACCCATATCAAGCAACATCTGTGTAGCAAGTCTTTCTGCTTTTTTAACCATTTCATCCTGCATACCCGGAGTCTCCTATCAAAAAATCCATTGATCTCCTTCAAGTATAGAGGATGCATATTTGTGTGAATAGTTGTAAGTTATCGCGTAAAATATCTGTTATTATAACATAAATTTACATTTTTCCAGAAAAAGAGTGCAAATCCGGCAAAAAGATTTATTTTACCGGACGATATTCGACCTCATCTGCGATATATCGCCATAAGATATCTCTATATTCAGGTGTTGCATAATCAATTCCCACTCTTTTGTCTGCTCTGACACTCGGCTTATAACCATCATCTTCCAGCCATAATCTGGCGGAAGATACCATATCCTCACCATTTAATTCTTTATCAATCGCCATGGCCTTGGTAAGCTTGCCCGGCCCGTTATATCCCAAAACCCCCCTGATCAGCACCGCCTCCGGATGACCCTCCGGTCCGGTAACTACATTAAACAGGGAATGTATGCCATAACAGAGATAAACATAAGCAATTCCACCCTTCCCGTACAAAATACTTGTCCGCTCCGTCTTACCCCTGCTTGCATGGCATGCAGTGTCCTCTTCGCCATAATAGCATTCCGTTTCCATAATACGGTATCGCATAACTCCGTTTTCTGTCTGACGGCAGAGAAGCTTTCCCACCAATTCCTTTGCCAACAACGTAGCCGGCTGGCTAAGATATTTCCTTCCCAGTCGTTTTGCCATTACCTAATCCTCCAGCGCCCCATAAATAATCTGCCGCATTTTTCGCCTGAGCGAAAGATCTGCTCCCTGCTCAATCTGCTGCATGTAGATAAAGGTAAGCTCTTCCTTAGGATCCACCATGAAATAAGTGCCGGGTAGTCCATCCCAGCCGTACTCGCCAACACTGCCGTTGCTTCCCGCCATTTCGGGCGACAACATTACACGCATAAAATTTCCATAACCGTATCCGTCAATGCTGTCAAAATCCACCCACTTCATCTGCAGATCATTCAGCTGATTTTGGGAAATAAACTCCACCGTTTTTCTGCCGATAAGCTGCTTTCCCTTATAGCATCCGTATCCGGCAAGCATTTGAACAAAATGCCGGTAATCCTCCAAAGTGGAATACAAACCGCCTCCGCCGGATTCTATATAAGGCGGTCTTGTAGGCGCATACAAATTAAGCCACTCCAATGCCTTCTCGTCCGCTTCCCTCAAATGTCCTTCACTGTCAATTCTGGAATACATAGTAGCAAGTCTTCCAATCTGACTTTCCTCCACATAAAAGCCTGTATCCTTCATCTCCAGAGGCTCAAATATTTCCTTCTTCAAAAATTCTCCATAAGGAACTTTAGTCACCACCTCAACTACCGCCGCTGCAATATCCGCAGAAATTCCGTAATGCCATCCTTCTCCCGGATGGAACAAAAGAGGCGCCTTGGCAAGCTCATTACAAATATCAATATTGCTGAAATTCGCTCCGTTCACCGCCCTCTCATGAAGTTCAATATGAATCTGCTCCATGATCCGCTCAGGCTCTGACATCTCACCGGGATACACAAGCCCTGATGTCATATTAAGGAGCTGTCTTAATGTGATTTTGGATTTGGCATCCACCAAACCTTTGGCTGTGGCTACCTTCATCTGAGCAAATGCGTCCAGATACTTATCTACCGGATCGTACAGATCAATTAACCCCTGCTCATACAGCATCATCACTGCAATAGTCGTAATGGGCTTAGTCATGGAATAGATTTTATATATGCTGTTCTCCTTATCTGTTCCGTAAACGCCATGAAATTCCTGCTTTCCCTTATGCTCCACTATGAGGGAGGCACCTTTTATTCTTTCTGCATTAATCTCCCTAGCAAAAAGGTCATCCAGCCTTTTCAACTTATCCTTGTTCATATTCAACCTCATTTCCACGCTGCTTATTATGCATATTAAATATGCATTCTATTCTGTCCATATAAGTATACACCATATATCATCTGTTTTCCAGATAATCCATATAATCTTCCTCACTGGCAAACAACATATATCTACCCTCTACCATTCCCATGTAACCGTCATTCACAAAATATCCTTTCATAATTCTGCCTCCTGCTGTTCTGATCTTTTTCTTTCTACTATCAGAATAACATTATGGCTGTCCAATAAAACGGACTCTGTTTACGCTTTATCTTCTGAAAAAGCATTAAAAACAACGGTAATTTTGGTTCCTTCTCCCTCCTTGCTTTCCAGAGAAATTTCAGCCCCGAGCCTGATTAATATATGCTTTACGATGGCAAGTCCGAGACCTGTGCCGCCTGTAGATTTACTTCTTCCTTTATCCACCCGGTAGAAACGTTCAAAAATTCTCTCCTGATGCTCCTTTGGAATTCCTATCCCCGTATCCGCCACCGTAAGAACCACTGCGTCAGCCTTCTTCTGCACGCCCACGCAGACACGCCCTCCCTCTTTGTTATAGCGGATCGCATTATCGCATAGATTGTAAAGCACCTCATCAATCATGTGCCTGTTAGACATAATGACAGCGCTTTCCCCTTCAAAACCAAGCTGCACCTTATGCTTGTCCGCACTGATCTGCAGCATATCCACACAGGTCTGAGCCGCATCACCCAGATCAACCATCTCAAGCACATCCTTGGTTTCATCATCATCCAGCTCTGAAAGGCGGATCACATCATTAATCAACACCAGCAGACGATTGGCATTACTTCGTATTTCCTTTGCAAACCTCCTCACCTCATCCTGCGAGGATGCCATGCCGTTTTCTATCAGCTCAGAATAGCCTGAGATTGCCGTAAGAGGCGTCTTTAATTCATGGGAGACGTTGGCTGTAAATTCCTGCCGCATTTTGGCATTTAGCAGCACATCATCCTGCTGACTTTTAATGGCATTAATGTAGGGCTCCAGTTCCTCATAGGCCTGCGTTTTTCCAATGTTATCAATGTTTTCCGCAATCAGACGCACCGGCCTTATCAGGCTCTCTGAGAGAAAATAAGAAAAAATACAGCAGATGACAAACAAAAGACCTGAAAGCCCTGCCAGATAGGGAAGCGTTCTCCCCATAATCATATAAATGCTGTCAGCATCCCTTGACACTCTGAGTATCTGTCCGTTCTCAAGTCTTACCGCATAATAATAGGTATTTGCACCAAGCGTAGATGACTGCCGCACGCTTCTTCCTGTCCCCGAAGAAGCGGCATCCTTTACCTCCGGCCTGTCTCCATGATTTTCCATAACGGAAGTATTGGCCTGCGTATCCCCCAGCACACTGCCATCCGCATCTATAAGCGTAATCCTGACCGTACCTGTAACCGGCACTTCCAAATCCTGCCGAAAAAAATCATACTGCTCCCGAAGCACCGCATATCTTACAATTTCCGCATACTCCTTCAGATCCTCCATAATCTGATCCTTAAATATTTTGTAGCAAAAAGCTGCCGTAAGCAATAACGTTGTAATAATTGCCATGGCAGCTATCTGTATCAAACGATAATTAATTTTTCTTTTCATAAGAGCAATTGCACTGTCCTTTCCTTAATCAGGCAGACTATGCCTCCAAGATGTATCCTACATTTCGAACTGTCCTGATCATACTGCCTGATTCCTTTAACTTCTGACGAAGCGTTTTAATGTGCATATCCAGAGTTCTGCTCTCGCCTTCAAAGTCTGTTCCCCAGACCTTTTCAAGTATTTCCTCTCTGGATGTTACAATTCCTGCATTCATCATCAGCAGCTTAAGAAGCTCATATTCCTTGTAGGTAAGCTCACAGCCTTTTCCCTCAACAGTTACCTTGTGCTTCTCCTCATCAAGGCAGACTTTTCCGATAGAAAAGATCTTTTCAGACCCGGAATCTCCCATTCTGCGAAGCAGAGCCTTTACTCTTGAGATCAGCTCCATAATCCCAAAGGGCTTTGTCAAATAATCATCAGCCCCCATGTCCAGGCCTCTCACCTTGTCGATTTCCGTTGTCTTGGCCGTCACCATAATAATTGGAAGACGTTTGGCCGCAGGATCCAACCTGAGCTTCTCTAAAATCTGCAGTCCGTCCATATCCGGAAGCATAATATCCAAAAGCACCAGATCCGGAAGCTTCTCCCTGACCGCTTTAAAAAATTCTCCTGCCAGTGCAAAGGCTTCCACCTGGTAGCCGGAATTTTTTAAAGCAATATTTTCTATTTCCTGAATATTCTTATCATCTTCCACTATATAAATCAATGACATAACCTAACACCCTTTACCCTGCTAGGGCAGCCGATAATGCTCGCTAAGCCGTTTTACTTCCGCCGCAAAGGCCACATTATCCTTCCCGGATATGCTGTCCTGATATTCGTGAGTTTCAAAATTCTCCTCGTTCAGCTGCAGCAGACAAAGCGCTATATTGGAGCAATGATCCGACACTCTCTCGAAATTGGTGGTCAAATCGGAAAGAATAAATCCCATCTCGATTGTACATTTTCCTTTCCTAAGCCTCTTAATATGCCGTTTTTTCACCTCTGAGTTCAGGTAATCAATCACTTCCTCAAGAGGCTCTATCATACCAGCAAGCTTAAGATCCTCCTCCTGAAATACCAGAAGGGAGGTATTAACGATATCCTTTACTGCACCTGTGAAAACTGCCAGCTCCTCCTCCGCCTTTTTGGAGAAGGACAGCTCCTTTTCATGCATTTCCTTTGCAGATTCCATAATATTAATAGCATGATCGGAAATCCTCTCAAAATCTCCGATACAATGTAAAAGCACCGACAGTTCCTGACTGTCCTTTTCCGTCAGATGCTTGCTGCTGACTTTTACAAGATAAGATCCAAGCTCGTCCTCATAGTGATCTACAAGCTCCTCAAGCTCAATCACCTTGCTTGCTGCTTTTGCATTATATTTATCAATCAGCTGTATCGCAAGAAAAAGAGCTTCCCTTGCGTAACCGGCCATGTCCACCGCCGCATTTTTACAGTGTTCCAGCGCCAATCCCGGAGTATTCAAAAATCTGGCGTCCAAAATCTGGATCTCCCTCTTTTCGCTCTCTGTATCTTCCACTTCCTTATCACTAACCGGAATGGTCATATAAGCCAGCTTTTCAAGTATGGAGCTGATGGGGAAAATAACAACCACTGCAGCCACATTAAATGATGTATGAATAACCGCAACCCCTAATGCAGTTGCCGCCTTATCCATAAAAGCGAATTGCAGTACCGCATTAAGCGCATAAAAGATCGCCATAAACGCTACCGTTTTAATAATATTATAGTACAGATGAATTAAAGCCGCTCTCTTTGCATTTTTATTAGCTCCTGTACTTGAAATCAGAGCCGTTACGCAGGTTCCCACGTTTTGTCCCATAATAATGGGAATGGCCGTTGAATAGCTTACAACACCCGACGCACATAAGGCCTGCAAAATACCGATAGATGCAGAGGAGGACTGAATAATTGCCGTAAGCACAAGTCCTACCAGCATACCCAAAACGGGGTTGGAAAACATCAATAGTATATTCGTAAACTCCGGCACCTCTGCAAGAGGCTTAACTGCCCCCGACATAGTCTCCATTCCAAACATCAGCACCGCAAAGCCCAGCATGATAGTAGCTGTATCCTTTTGACGTTCCTTTTTTCCCATGGTCAGAAGCGCCACACCCACAATGGCCAATATAGGCGAAAAGGAGGATGGCTTTAACAGCTGTAAGACAAAATTTGACCCCTCCACACCGGTAAGACTTAAAAACCATGCGGTGATCGTCGTACCTACATTCGCTCCGAGAATAACTCCCACCGCTTGCGACAGCTTCATAATTCCCGAATTCACAAAGCCTACTACCATAACCGTGGTGGCCGAGGAGGATTGGATAACCGCCGTTACTCCTGCACCCAGAAGAACTGCCATAAGCTTGTTGGAGGTAAGCTTCTCCAAAATCATCTCCAGCTTACCGCCTGATGCCTTCTTTAATCCATCTCCCAGTACTTCCATTCCATACAGGAATAGCGCTAAACCACCTATCATGGTCAGTATACTAAATATATCCATTGTGTTATCCCTCCGGGTGAGTTGTAAAAACTGCCTGTTTTTTATTTTACACTATTTCCACCCTTTTGGGTATAACTATTTTTAAAGTAACCTCATATCGCTGATATTGCCGGTTTCCTGAAAGACTTCCCACTCTCCGATGTTCACTGCATGATCGCCTATTTTTTCCAGATATTTGGCAATCATCAATATGTCCACACATTCATCTGCGTCCTTAACCTCTCTTTTCAGGGATTCAATCAGATCCTTTTTAACCTTATTAAAACACTCATCCACCACATCATCCGATTTAATGACCTCCTTTGCGCTTTCCAAATCCCTTTTCGTGAAGGCTTCTACCGATTTATGAATCATTTCCTTTACCGCCAGTATCATAGTATCAATATGAACAGAAAAAAGAGATAAATCCTTCATTTTAAGACGCAGCAAAAGTTCCGCCATATCCGCCACATGATCTCCGATCCGTTCAATATCGGTAACCACCTTGAGGCTGGCCGTCACCACCCTCAGATCTCCTATAACGGGCTGCTGCCTTGTGATCAGAAAAAGGCACTGCGACTCTATCTCTCTTTGCCTTTTGTTTACATTTTTATCAATATTTTTAAGACGGTATAAAACATCCTCCGACTGCTTTGCTAACGCCTCGAAAAGCTCTTCATAGCTTTCTAAAACCCGGCCTGCCATATCGGAAACATTTTCCCTTAATGCCTTAAGCTCACTGTCAAACGTATTTCTGGGTGACATTCCTGCTCCTCCTTAACCAAATCTTCCAGTTATATAATCTTCCGTACGTTTATCCGCCGGCCTTGAAAAAATATTATCGGTAGTATTGAACTCTACCACCTCTCCCACCAGGAAAAACGCCGTATAATCGGAAACCCTGGCTGCCTGCTGCATATTGTGGGTCACTACAACTACAGTGTATTTCTTTTTCAGTTCCTCCATCAGCTCCTCAATCTTTAACGTGGAAATAGGATCAAGGGCTGAGGTCGGTTCGTCCATAAGCAAAACCTCAGGCTCCACCGCCAGAGCTCTGGCTATACATAATCTTTGCTGCTGTCCGCCGGATAATCCAAGTGCCGAGGTTTTCAGCCGGTCCTTCACCTCGTCAAAAATTGCTGCGCCGATCAGTGAGCTTTCTACAATTTCATCCAGCTTGGCCTTATTTTTGACTCCGTGGATTCTCGGTCCATAGGCTATGTTGTCATAAATACTCATAGGAAAGGGATTGGGCTGCTGAAACACCATGCCTACCTTCTTGCGAAGCAGGGTTGTGTCCACACCCGGATCATAAATATCCTCACCATCCAGATAAACCTTTCCTTCAATCCGCACACAGTCTACAAGATCATTCATTCTGTTTAATGTCTTTAAAAAGGTGGATTTTCCACAGCCCGAAGGACCAATGAACGCAGTCACCGCCCCGGGGGAAATCCTCATATTGATATCCTTTAGTGCATGATTTTCACCATAATAAAGCTCAAGATGCTCCGTTATGATCTTATACTGATTATCACTCATCTATTGGCTCCTATCCTTCATCCTTTATTCGGTATTTCACTTCTTATAATGCTTTATTTACATCCAGCCGCCTTGCCATAAATTTAGTCAGCGCATTGATACAAAGGACTATCAAAAGCAGTATTACCGCAATTCCGAATGCGGTGGAATACTCTGCCTTTGCCATGCTTAAGTAGAGCTGAATCGTCAGGGTGCCTCCCGACTCCAAAACCTTTTTCAATATCCCTGCCCCCGCTTTAGGCAGCAGATAACCACTTCCTGCAGTAAACAGAAGCGCTGCGGATTCCCCTACAATTCTTCCGATTGCGAGAATAACTCCTGTAAGGATGCCCGGCATTGCCGAAGGCAGTAAAATGGTTCTTACCATATGCCATTTCGCCGCCCCCATTCCCAGTGCTCCGCTTCTATAGCTGTCCGGAACCGTCTTTAGCGCCTCCTGGGTATTTCTTGTGATCAGGGGCAATATCATTAATGTCAGCGTCAGACTGCCTGTCAGAATTGAATAACCAAAACCAAGCACGTTTCCGAAAAATACCATGCCAAACAAGCCGAATAGAATGGATGGAATTCCCGACAGTATTTCCGTGGTAAACTCTATTGCCCGTACCAATCTGCCCTGCTTTGCATATTCATTTAAGTAAATTGCAGATCCGATCCCCACAGGTGTTGCAATAAGCAGCGTAATGACAATAATGTACAATGTGTTGACTATATTTCCCGCAATTCCTACCGTTCCGTTCAGCGTACTGGTTACAGTAGTCAGAAAAGTCTGGTTGACGCTTCCTATTCCCTTGGAAAACACATATAATAAAATTCCTACAAGAAGCAGCACCGATACCATGGCGGCCATATAAATCAAAAGCTTGACTACCAGCTCCGAAAACCTGATTCTTTTATTCATAATACTGCTCACTGCCCCTTATCCTCCTTCTTCAGTATTTTGGTGAGAGAAATATTAATCACCATAATAAACAGGAACAATACCAGTCCTATGGTAAACAATACCTGTCTGTGCGTTCCTGCCGCATATCCCATCTCACTGACAATTGCCGTAGTCAGGAACCTGACGGAATTGAAGGGAAGCGGTACGTTTACAGAGCTTCCCGATACCAGTGTAATTGCCATTGCCTCACCTATCGCACGGCCTACTCCCAAAACGATTGCCGTAATAATGCCGGATCTGGCCGCCGGAATGATCACCTTAAAAATGGTCTGTACATGAGAGGCTCCCAGTGCCAGGGAAGCTGATTTGATCTGGGGCTGCACTGCCCGAAGCGCCGCTTCGCTGATGTTGATTACCGTGGGTAAAATCATTATGGCAAGAACCAGAACCGCTGAAAGCAAGTTAGCGCCTCCGGTAAACTGATGAGTCTGTGAATTTTTAAAAATTGCCAGCTCCAGCTTATACATCAGCGGATTTAATACCATAAGTCCCAACAGTCCGTATATTACAGAGGGTATTCCCGCCAAAAGCTCTACCGCCGGCTTTACCACCGCTGCAAAGCGTTTAGGCGCTGTCTCTGCCAGAAAAACCGCTGTAAGAAGTCCTATAGGTACTCCAAGGCAAACCGCCAGGGTCGTTCCCACTATGGATGTCAAAATAACATACAATATTCCAAAGGAAGGCTCTGCAGACGCAGGCTTCCAAACCGTTCCGAATAAAATTTCCTTTATCCCTACATGAAGCAATGCAGGCGTACCGTTTATGAGCATATATATCGTGATGGAAGCTACCGCCAATATTGCAAGAAATCCACACAGGGTAAAAATCCCCTGTGCAGTTTTCTCTACCATAGATACGGTTCTTCTGCTTCCTATAATTGAAAAGCTGTCCTGTTCCTTCACCTTTAACCTCATTTCCATTCCAGGAAAAGCTGCCTTTTCATGCATCAGTCCTAGTCTACCGTAATAAGTCCTACCTTTTTAATTACTTCTTTTCCTTCATCTGATGCAAGGTATTCAAACAATGCCTTAACTGCATCGCTCTGCTCTGAGATTTCTCCCATCGTTCCCATGACAAACGGTCTGCTTAAGAAATAATTTCCAGCCTTAATGTTTTCCGAGGTTGCCTCTACTCCTTCCAGAGATGCCGCAATAACCGTATCGCCAATTGCATCTAAAGATGCATATCCGATTGCACCGGGTGTGGAAGCCACCTTGGCAATCACTGCACCTGTGCTGTCAAGCTCACTGGCATAAACACACTGGTCCTTGATCTCAAGCAGCTCTTCAAAAGCCCCTCTTGTACCTGAACCGGCCTCTCTGCCCACCACTACGATGGGGGTATCGCTTCCGCCAAGCTCGCTCCAATTTCTGGTCTCACCTTTGTAGATGGAAATCAGCTGATCCTTTGTCAGGTCTGTCACCGTGTTGGCAGGGTCAAGAACCATTGCAATGCCGTCAATCGCTACAATGTTTTCAGCCACTCCCGCTGCCTTTTCCTCTTCCTTTAATGCCCTGGAAGAATTTCCGATATCAACACTTCCCGCTATTACTGACTCAATACCTGCTGACGAACCGGTAAATTCTGCTGTTACCGTCACATCCGGATACTTCTCCATAAAGCTCTCCGCAACCGCATTGGCAAGCTTCTCCATGGATGTACTTCCTGCCATGGAAATGCTTCCGCTAAGCTCTGTATTATCACTGGTTGATGTTTCTCCATCTTCTAAAGCTGCTGCCCCGCTGCCCGTTGCTGCCGTATCCTCACCGGAACCGCATGCCACCAATCCTGCTGTCATTACCGCTGCACATATCATTGCAACAATTTTCTTTTTCATTTTCTCCTCCATTCCGAAGCATTCATAAGTTTTTGTATGATATCATTTTTTATGCTCCTCATTTTTGATAGCATGATAGCATTTCAAATAAAACTTAAATATCACAATCAGGTAAGTTGTTTGTAAAATCTATGTAAGGCGCAAAAACAGTCACGAAGTTTTTCTTCATGACTGTTTACCTCTTACCGTTATTCTTTTCTGCTGGCTTAGCATACGCCAGCCCTATCCAATAATATCTCTCCCATAGCCGCAAGAAGCTCCTCCGTATACGCAAGAAGCATCTGAGAATCCTGTTCCACCACACCGCATTTCTTGTACCGGAACAGGAAAAACGGCGTTCCCTTATGATTAAAGGAAAGCTTTTCGTATCTTTGCAGAAGCACCGGTATCTGCTCCGGCATAATGCCTGCATCAGGCTTTAGTGTAAACCGTATTTCTCCGTTTCGACCCTTAAGCTCGGTAATATACAGCTTATGGGCGCTGACCCTGATAAGTGCAATGCGGAGAAGATTTTCAACTGCCACTGGCGTATTTCCAAACCGGTCAAGCAGCTCCTCTCTCATATCATCACATTCACCTTTATTTTCTATACCCGCAATCCTTTTATAAATATCAAGCTTCTGTACCTCATTGACAATATAGGCTGGCGGAATGTAAGCATCCACATCCAAGTCCACCAGAGTCTCAAAATCCTCTATGGTACTGATACCCTTTAGGCTCTTAACCGCCTCATTCAGCATCTTGCAGTACAGATCATAGCCCACTGCCTGCATGTGTCCATGCTGCTTTGCACCCAGAAGATTTCCTGCGCCGCGGATTTCCAGATCCCGCATGGCGATTTTAAAGCCGCTGCCAAGATCCGTAAATTCCTTAATGGCCGCCAGACGCTTTTCCGCCACCTCCTTAAGCATCTTATCTCTTTTATACATCAAAAACGCATAAGCGGTGCGGTTACTTCTTCCCACACGCCCTCTAAGCTGATAAAGCTGAGACAGCCCCATATTATCAGAATCATGTATGATCATGGTATTAACATTAGAAATATCCAATCCGGTTTCAATAATAGTGGTGGACACCAGCACATCAATTTCACCGTTGATAAAATCATACATGATGCGTTCCAATTCCCTTTCCTGCATCTGTCCGTGGGCAAAGGCTACATTTGCCTCCGGCACCAGCGCCTGAATGGAAGCGGTCACATCCGCAATATTGTTTACCCTGTTATAAACATAGTAAACCTGACCGTTTCTGGACAATTCCCTGACAATGGCTTCCCTGACCATCTCTTCATTATATTCCATCACATAGGTTTGAATAGGCATTCTGTCACCGGGTGCTTCCTCCAAAACGCTCATATCCCGGATCCCGATAAGACTCATATGAAGCGTTCTGGGAATAGGCGTTGCAGTCAATGTAAGCACATCCACATTTTCCTTCATCTTTTTGATTTTTTCCTTATGAGCCACACCAAAGCGCTGTTCCTCATCAATGATCAGCAATCCTAAGTCTTTATAAATGACATCCGCAGAAAGCACCCTATGCGTCCCTATTACGATATCAACAAAACCCTTCTTTAAATCCTCCACCGTTTTTTTCTGTTCAGCGGTAGTTCTAAATCGGGAAAGCAGATCCACTCTCACGGGAAAATCCTTCATTCTCTGGACAAAGGTATTATAGTGCTGCTGTGCAAGTATCGTAGTAGGAACAAGATAAACCACCTGCTTGCCCTCCTGCACTGCCTTAAATGCCGCTCTAATGGCTATCTCGGTCTTTCCGTATCCCACATCACCGCAGATCAGCCGGTCCATGATCTTTACGCTTTCCATATCCTTTTTGGTAGCTTCAATAGCAGCAAGCTGATCCTCCGTCTCCTCAAAGGGAAACATCTCCTCAAATTCCTTCTGCCAGACCGTATCCTTTCCGTATTGAAATCCGTTTTTCTGCTGACGAGCTGCATATAATGCCACCAGATCCTTTGCAACCTCACCGGTAGCCTCACGCACCTTACTTTTGGTTCTGGTCCACTCCTGGGTTCCCAGCTTGTTCAGTTTGGGACGCTTGGCATCTGCGGAAGCATACTTTTGAATCACATCAAGACCTGTTGCCAAAACATACAGGTTTCCACCGTCCCGATACTCAATTTTAATGTAATCCTTTACTACCTTTTCAACCTCTACCTTTTCAATGCCGCGATAAATTCCAAGTCCGTGATTTTCATGAACCACATAATCTCCGATTTTCAACTCATTAAAATCATTGATCTTACGGCCTTCATAGGTTTTTTTCTTTTTCTTCTTCTTTTGATCAATTCCAAAAATATCGCTCTCTGAAATGACCGCAAATTTAATTAGTGGATACTCAAATCCCTTCAGAACTCTGCCGTAAAAGGTCATGACCTCCCCCGGCTGCAATTCCCGGTCAGGATCCTCCGTATAAAAAGCCGTCAGTTCATTGTCTCTAAGATCCGCTGCCAGCCTTGACGCTCTGGTTCTGGATCCGGATAGAAGCAGTACCCTGTACCCGTTTTTACGGTATCTCTTTAAATCCTGAACCAATGCCTCAAAGCTGTTGTGGTAGGAGGATATGCTTTTAACGGAAATATCCGCCTTTTTATCCGGCTTAAAAAGAGAATTTTTCAGTTCCAAAGCAGCCAATGTAACAACACGCCCAAGCTCCATCCTTGCGGCAATCTCTTTTACAGGGTACAAAAGCTTCATCTGCCCCGGAAGGATATATCCCTTTTCCACCCGGTGCGTCATGCTCTCCCTAAACTCCAGTTCCACTGCCTCGGCATGCTCCCTGACTCTTGCCGGTTCATCTATAAAAACACAGGTTTTTTCCCTGTCAAATAGATCAAGAAAGGACACTGTATCCTGATAAAAATAATGAATATAGGAATCAAGATTAACCAGATTTTGAAATTCAAAAATCTGTTCTTTTAGCTCCTTTATCTGCGTCTCTACACGGTGGGCTTCCTCCGTATGGAACTCTGCCCGAAGCTTTTCGGCAAAGCTTTTCCCTTCCTGCTCGATTTTGGTCATTCCTGATTTTAGCTGCTGACCGGAAAGGAACATCTCACCTGCCGGGTAAATAGTGATATCGGAAAGCTTTTCAATGGAACGCTGGCTAAGCACATCAAAGCTTCGAATAGACTCCACCTCGTCCCCCCACAGCTCAATACGATAGGGGTTTTCCTCCGTCAAATCAAAAATATCCACTATTCCACCACGAATGCTGAACTGTCCCGGTGCCTCCACCTGATAGCTTTTCTCATAGCCCATTTCCACTAATCTTTCCGCCAGCCTTCTCTCATCTACCGCTGTGCGGGTGTTAATCCTTAAAAGATGCTCCTCCCAGGCCGACAAGGGTATCTGTGGAGCAAGCAAACTTGAAAATGTAGTGATCACCGTTACAGGCTTTCCTTCCAACATGCGCCGCAGACATTTAATTCTTTCGGTCACAAGCTTATTACCATGAATATCTGCCTGATAAAAAATCAAATCTCTGGCAGGATAAGCAGCCACATTTCTGTCATAAAAGCGGTACTCCTCCATAAGCTCCTTTACCCTCAAATCACTGAAAGTAACGATGAGCTTATTCTTAAACCCATCGCTAAGTCCGTATATCATATGAAGCTTCTGTGATTCCACACAGCCGGTAAACGCCACACAGGTACTTTCCTTAGAAAGCTGCTTTTTTATTTCCTCAAATTCCCCCAATTCCCGAAGGGGTGCGCTTAACGCTCTCATGCCAAATTTTCCTTTCTTTCTCTAAGGAGAAACCTTTCGGTTGAATTCGTTCATAGCGCCATCAATATCTCCATCTAACATCATTTCTATCGCGCCAATCGCCTTTTCTATTCCTTCTTTCATAAAAGGCTGTTCTTCCTTTGAAAAATGTCCCAACACATAATCCGCCAGATCGTAACCCTTGGGCTTCTCTCCTACGCCGATTCTGACTCTTTGAAACTCCTCACTGCCAAGCTGCTGAATAATATTTTTAAGTCCGTTATGTCCTCCGGCACTTCCACGCTTTCGAACCCTGATCTGTCCGGGCGGCAGACTGATATCATCAGAAACCACAATCAGCTCGGCGGAAGCATCTATCTTAAAATAATCCGCCAACGGCCTGATACTTTCCCCGCTTAAATTCATAAAGGTAAGCGGTTTAACCAAAAGCACCTTATGTCCGCCGATCATACCCTTTCCGGTCAATGCCTTATGCTTAATGTCCATAACTGAAATATTATATTTATCGGCCAGCTCATCAATAAGAGCAAAGCCTATATTATGCCTGGTATTATCATATTCCTTTTTGGGATTTCCGAGTCCTGCAATGATAAACATTTTTAATCCTTCCTATATTAATATGCTTTATTCATCTATCAGAGAATTGTAACCATAATAGCATATTTACCCACGTTTTTGCAGTGGTATTTTAACTTTTATCCCTGCTCTTTAAGATAATAAGAGACCGCCCTGCAGGCGGTCTCCTTATTAATCCTTTACCCCTCATCCGGCTCCAGCAATGCCTGCTGGTATCTGTCCAGGATCAGGTTTTGAATTCGCTCCCTCGTAGATGAATTGATGGGGTGTGCAATGTCTCTGTATTCCCCGTCTGTTGCCTTTTTACTTGGCATTGCAATGAACAATCCCTTGTCACCCTCAATTACCTTAATATCGTGAATAACGAATTCATCATCAATGGTGATAGAAACAATAGCCCTCATTTTCCCCTCTTTGGCTATCTTCCTCACCCTCACATCCGTAATTTGCATCTTTTTCCCCCTTACACTGTGGTTAAATTACGTACCTGTCATTCCGTTCTATTACAATCTTGATGCCATCCGTACCTGCATGGTAAGAATTTGCCCTGATGGTATCGCGGCTTTCCACGATACAGTTTTCGATATGGGTATTATCGCCTATATAAACATCATTCAAAATAATAGAATTCTTGATATAGCAATTATTTCCAATGTAAGTCTTCTTAAAGATAACGGAGTCCTCTACCGTACCGTTAACAATACAACCGCTGGAAATAAGGCTGTTTTTAATCTGTGCACCTACATTGTACTTAGCAGGCGGCAGATCATCCACCTTAGAATAAATATCCGGATACTGTTTAAAGAAGTAATTTCTCGTCTCAGCATTCAGGAAATCCATGTTTGTGTTGAAGTAATCCTCTACCGTAGCAATATTGCTCCAGTAATCATGAAGCTTATAGCCGTAGATTCTCTTCATATTCTTATAGCGGATCAAAATGTCCTTAACAAAATCGTATCTGTCCTCTTCCGCACACTTCTCGATCATTTCAATCAGCTGACGCCTTCTGACTACATAGATACCGCAGGAGATGGTATTTGATTTCGCCACAACAGGCTTCTCTTCGAACTCTTCTATGCGGCTGTCCTCATTCATCTTAATCGTACCGTAACGATCTACATTTACTTCCGGTCCCATATCCTTACATACCACTGTAATATCCGCCTTTTTAGCTATATGATATTCCAGTACCTTATTGTAATCCATCTTGTATACACAGTCACCGGAGGCAATTACAACATAAGGCTCATGACTGTTTTTCAAAAATGAAAGGTTCTGGGCAATGGCATCTGCCGTTCCTCTGTACCAGAAATTGCTCTCTGCGGTAACTGCCGGTGTAAATACATACAAACCACCCTGCTTACGTCCGAAATCCCACCACTTGGAGGAGCTCAAATGTTCATTTAAGCTTCTGGCATTGTACTGTGTAAATACTGCTACCTTCTGAATATGGGAATTGGACATGTTGCTAAGTGCAAAATCAATACTTCTGTAGCTGCCCGCAATAGGCATTGCACATACGGCTCTCTTCTGGGAAAGTTCCTTCATTCTGAAACTGTTTCCACCTGCTAAAACTATACCGATTGCTCTCACTTTTCATCACCTGCCTTAATTAATGTTTTTCCGCTTGCAAGAGATTTATCCGGGAAATCCTCCAATGAAGTTACTCCGAATATACAGGAGTTCTTGCCTACCGTAATATTATCCGGTATCACACTCTTTTCTCCTATGGTAACTATACCGCTGTTATAAATATGGGGATCTGTCTCATTCTCCGCTTCTTCCCCGATACCCAGCTTGACATAATTTCCTATCTCTACGTTTTCCGCAATAATTGCCTTATAAAGCTCACATCCGCTTCCTATATTCGTATTATTCATAATAATGGAATCGCGGACTACCGTATCCTTACCTATGGTAACTCCACAGCCGATTACGGAATTATAAACCTTTCCGTATATTTCGGAACCTTCTCCGATGATGCTTCGTTCAACCACGGTATTATCGGCAATATACTGAGGAGGCAGGATTTCGCTTCTAGTGTAAATCTTCCAATATTCCTCATACAGATTAAATTCCGGAACGATATCGATCAGCTCCATGTTTGCCTGCCAGTAGGAGTTCAGCGTTCCTACATCCTTCCAGTATCCGGTGAACTCATAAGCATAAAGCGGTTCTCCCTTTCCGTGACAATAGGGGATAATATGTTTGCCAAAGTCCAGTCCCGGCTGCTCGGCATTAGCTAGGAGTGCCTCTTTCAAAGCCTTCCAGTTAAAGATGTAAATTCCCATGGATGCAAGGTTGCTTCTGGGGTTAGCGGGCTTTTCCTCGAAATCTGTGATTCTGCGGTCCTCATCCGTAATCATGATTCCGAAACGCTTAGCCTCTTCCATAGGAACCGGCATAACCGCAATCGTCACGTCTGCCCCCTTCTCCTTATGGAAATCCAGCATAACCTCATAATCCATCTTGTATATATGGTCTCCGGAAAGTATCAGAACATATTCCGGATTAAAGCTGTCCATATAATCCAAATTCTGATATATTGCATTAGCAGTACCGGTATACCACTCACTGTTGGTTATCTTCTCATAAGGAGGAAGAACCGTAACACCGCCAATATTTCTATCCAGATCCCAGGGGATACCGATACCGATATGCGTATTCAACCGGAGCGGCTGGTACTGAGTCAGCACACCCACCGTATCAACCCCTGAATTGATACAGTTACTTAATGGGAAGTCAATGATACGGTACTTTCCCCCAAAAGATACCGCCGGCTTGGCTACCTTGGATGTAAGAACCCCCAGCCTGCTTCCCTGACCACCTGCTAGCAACATGGCAATCATTTCTTTCTTAATCATGTCATCACCTCTTACAAGTAAATTTTATTGCTATATTTTTGATACAGGTACCAATCATAAAACGTATGAATAGTATACCATATATCCCTTTAAAAGTGAATATTTTTTACAAAAAAATTACAACAATTTATTACTTTTATGTTAGTTTTTTACAATGTTTTATTTCCCCGGCTCTCTCTTTATCGGAAAAATTACAATATTTTCCTTTCTTCTCCCGTTTTTTATTTAAAATGCCATTGGTTTTTACGGTGTAATTATATATAATTAGGTTAAAACTAATATAGCAAATTGACAGCTGCGAAATTTGCAATGGAGGTCTTCATGTATCAGATTAATTTTCAACATCCTATTCACATATACTTTATAGGAATCGGCGGCATCAGCATGAGCGGATTGGCGGAAATCCTACTGGAAGAGGGCTTTACCGTTTCCGGCTCCGATGCTAAGGAATCCTCACTGACTCAGCTTTTAATAAGCAGGGGAGCCACCGTTTATTACGGCCAAAAGGCTAAAAACATTACTGATGATATTGACCTTATTGTATATACCAGTGCCATCCATCCCGACAATCCGGAATATGTGGCCATGCAGGAAAAGAATATTCCTTCCCTTACAAGGGCTCAACTCCTTGGACAGATCATGAAAAATTATAAACTGCCGGTTGCAGTCAGCGGAACCCACGGCAAAACCACTACTACCTCCATGATTTCCGAAATCCTGCTTGCTGCAGATACCGACCCTACTTTGTCCATTGGCGGCATATTAAAAACCATCGGCGGCAACATTCGAATCGGCCATTCCGACTATTTTGTCACAGAAGCCTGTGAATATACCAACAGCTTTTTAAGCTTTTTCCCTAAAATCGGCATCATACTTAATGTGGAGGAGGATCATCTGGATTTCTTTAAGGACATTGATGATATCCGCAGCTCCTTTCACCGCTTTGCGGCTCTTATTCCCGATGACGGTGCTCTTATTATAAACGGCGATATTCCGGAGCTTTCCTCCATTACCTGCGGGCTGTCCTGCAAGATTATCACCTTTGGCAGTTCGAAGGGCTGCGATTACAGGCCGTCAGAAATTTCCTACGACGAAAAGGGCTGTGCCAGCTTTTCGGTTGTACGTAATGGCACTGATGCAGGCACCTTTTCTCTGGGCGTTCCCGGAGAACATAACGTATATAATGCCCTTGCCGCCATTGTGCTTTCGGATCTTTTCGATATTGAGCACACGGTTGTCCGCAAGGCTTTGTCTGAATTTCATGGAACGGACCGCCGTTTCGAATATAAGGGTGAAGTAAACGGAATTGTTATAATAGATGATTATGCGCATCATCCCACAGAAATTACTGCAACTTTAAAAGCAGCGGCAAATTATCCTCACAAAACTCTCTGGTGTGTGTTCCAACCCCATACCTACACCCGCACCAAAGCGTTTATGAAGGACTTTGCTAGAGCATTGTCTAACGCTGATCAGATTATTCTTGCCGACATTTATGCCGCAAGGGAAACCGACAATCTGGGCATCAGTTCTCAAACCCTTCAGCAGGAAATTTGTCAGCTGGGAAAAACCTGCTATTATTTTCCCAGCTTTGATGAAATAGAAAAATTTATTTTAAAAAGTTGCGCACCCGGAGATTTGTTGATAACTATGGGGGCCGGAGACGTGATAAACATTGGAGAAAATCTTCTAAAAAAATAATTATCCACATTGTCCACATATTTTAACGTAAAAACCCGTTTGAAATATGTGGATATTTTTTTGTCCGCCAACCCCCTTTTGATCCGGCGGATTTCATGGTCATTTTTTATTTTTTCTTCCGGAAGAGATAAAATATCCACATTGTCCACATTGTCCACAAATGCCCGCATCCCTTGAAAACACTGGGATTTTAGGCATTTTTCCTATTTCAATTTCAAATTGCCTGTGTTATAATTCATTTTGCTTTAATTCGTGTAAATAAAATAAGGTCAGGTAACTTTTATGGGTCGCTTTAAAATTTATCAGCAAAGCTGTGCTGATGTTACGGTAGTTTCCAATTTATTTATTGATGAATATATGAAGGATGCAAATGATGCACAGCTGAAAATATATCTATATCTGCTCCGTATGATGAGCGCAGGCCAGTCTACCAGTGTGTCTGATATTGCGGACAAGTTTAACCACACTGAGAAGGATGTCGTGCGCGCATTAAAATACTGGGAGAAGAATCATCTCCTTGCCTTGGAGCATGACGACGCCAAAAATCTGATCGGCATCCAGCTTCTGGACGCCTCACACAAGGACGGGGAGACTTCCGTTTTACTTGCCCCTGTTGTTCCGCTCCCCTCTAAGTCGGAAGCTCCCACAGAAAAGGGAGATTTTTCAAAACCCGCTTATACGCTGGATCAGCTAAAGGAATTTAAAAATAACGAAGAAACCTCACAGATTATCTTTGTTGCCGAACAGTATTTAGGTAAGCCCTTAAGCCCCTCCGAAATAAAAACCATTATTTTCTTTACGGACAGGCTTAAATTTTCAGAGGATCTGATTGACTACCTGATCCAATACTGTGTAGGAAAGGGCAAAAAAGATTTTCGTTACATAGAAAAGGTTGCCATAAGCTGGGCCGAAGAGGGAATTACCACCCCTAAGCAGGCGGCCAAAGCTGCTGCCAAATACGACAAGACTGTCTATGATATTATGAAGGCTCTCGGCAAATCCGGCGTTCCTACCAAAGCGGAAGCCGATTTTGCTCTTAAGTGGAGCAATGAGTATGGTTTTACGCAGGATATTATTCTTGAGGCCTGCAGCCGAACCGTTATGGCTACAGATAAGCACCGCTTTGAATATGCTGACAGCATCCTTACCAGCTGGTACCAAAAACAGGTACATCATAAAGCTGACATTCAGAATTTGGATGAAGCTTTTGCCAGGAACAAAAATTCTACTTCTAAGCCGGCTTCCGCTCCCGCAGCACGCTCTTTCAATCAATTTCCCCAGCGGAGCTATGATTTTGATGCACTTGAAAAGGAACTTCTCAGCAATTAATTACCAGACCTACTATAAGGAGATCGACTGTGGCACTAAGTAATTCTCAATATGACACCATTATTCGGGAATATGAGGACAGACAAACCAGAAACCGTCATTTACTAGAAGAACGCACTGCGTATGTTTATCAGCATGTGGACGGCTATCGCGAATTAGCGGAATCGATAGCTGCAATTTCCGTATCCCAAGGCAAAAAGCTTCTTGACGGAGATGAAAACGCTTTAAGTGATTTGAAGGCTACCATCAGCAGGCTTTCTTCCATGAAGGAGGAACTTTTAATTGCAGCCGGCCTTTCACCCGATTATCTCTCGCCCATCTACGACTGTCCCGACTGCAAAGATACCGGATACATCAATGGTCACAAATGCCACTGCTTTAAACAGGCTGAAATTGATCTTCTCTACGAGCAGTCCGGTATACGGGATATGCTTGAAAAGGAAAATTTCAGCACGCTTTCTTATGATTATTATCAGGGAAACGACCTTGCCTCCTTCCAAAAAAATGTCAACACCTGCAAGGATTTTATAAAATCTTTCGATTCGGACTACCATAATTTATTTTTTTATGGTACAGTGGGTACGGGCAAATCCTTCCTATCCGGCTGTATTGCCCGTGAACTGATTGAAAAGGGCTGTTCCGTAATTTATTTCAGTGCCGCCGGACTCTTCGAAACCTTATCAAGGAACATGTTTGATTACAGGAATAAAGAAGTACATCTCTTCCAGGAAGATTTGTACGGCTGTGATTTGCTTATTATTGACGATTTGGGAACAGAATATATCAACAATGCCACCGCTTCACAATTTTTTTCCTTATTGAACGAGCGGCATTTAAATCAGAAATCCACCATAATTTCTACCAATCTTTTTTTGGAGGATATTCAAAGTCATTATTCGGAGCGTATATTCTCCAGAATTACAAATAATTACACTATTTGTAAATTTACAGGGCCAGACATCCGGCGATTAAAAAAGACTTCAAAATAGAAAGTGAGGTACCTTCATGGCACAGCGTGAAGAAACAAGAAACTTGGAAACCATTCCTGTAGGTTCCCTCGGCATTATCCCTTTAGAGGGCTGCAAATCTCTCGGAGAAAAGGTTAATGATTATCTGGTAAAATGGCGTACCGTCCGCGAAAGTGAACACAAAAACAGCTTAGCCTTTTCCGGTTACCAGCGTGATTCTTATATTCTAAAGGCCAAAGTACCCCGTTTCGGCTCCGGTGAAGCAAAAGGAATGATTTTAGAGTCCGTCCGCGGAACCGATCTTTACCTTCTTGTAGACGTGGCAAATTACAGTCTGACCTACTCACTGTGTGGACATGAAAATCACATGTCTCCCGACGACCATTATCAGGATTTAAAGAGAATTATAGCAGCCGTAGGTGGAAAGGCAAGACGCATCACCGTTATCATGCCCTTCCTCTATGAAAGCAGACAGCATAAACGAACAGCACGCGAATCCCTTGACTGTGCACTTGCCCTTCAGGAAATGGTTCATATGGGCGTAGACAACATTGTTACCTTTGACGCTCATGATCCCCGGGTACAAAACGCAATACCTCTTCATGGTTTTGAGACTGTTCAGCCCACCTATCAATTTATTAAGGGGCTGTTAAAGCATGTACCTGATCTTTCCATTGATTCTAACCATATGATGGCTATCAGCCCCGACGAGGGTGGAATGAGCCGTGCAATTTATATGGCAAACGTTCTGGGATTAGATATGGGTATGTTTTATAAGCGGCGTGATTACACCCGAATTGTAAATGGACGAAATCCCATTGTTGCCCATGAATTTTTGGGTTCCTCTGTAGAAGGCAAGGATATGATCATCATTGATGATATGATCTCCTCGGGTGAAAGCGTTCTGGAGGTAGCTACCGCCTTAAAAGAAAGAAAGGCACGCAAGATTTTTATTTGCGCTACCTTCGGATTATTTACAAATGGTCTGGAACGCTTTGACAAAGCGTACGAATGTGGTATAATAGATAATGTACTTACTACTAATTTAGTATATCAGACTCCTGAGCTTCTTCGGAGGGAATGGTACATTGACTGCGATATGAGCAAGTACATTGCATATTTAATTGATACATTAAACCATGATGCCTCCATCAGCGATCTGCTTGATCCCAGCGAACGTATCCAGAGAGTCGTTGCAAGATACAAGACCGGTGAGGTTATCGATTAATTTTACTATCTACTCCATTTTTAATATTATATTACACGAAACGCCTGCCACTGCGACCTCTTGAAATAAAGCAGTTGGCAGGCGTCTCGCATGAAAAATTAAAATTACGGTTTTTATTCGGACAATACCTCTTCAGTTTCCTTAATAATCTCAGCCGGAACACCTTTCTCAAAAATATCCCGCAGACCCACATATTCTATCGCATCGCAATAGGGCATATAGGTAGGAAGCGTGGTAAGCTCCATGTACTTCTCAATGGCCTCATGTCTGTCCTCCTGCGCCATAGTCAATATATCCAACGCTGAAAGCGCCGAGGTGGAATATCCGATATAATAGCAGGGAGAATTAAATATATGAGGAATATCCACCCAGGTATATACTTCAGTTATGCTGCTGTTATAATAAATTCCGTATTTTTTTGACAGGCTGAAATAAAGCTTATTCATATCGTCAAGTGACATTCCCGGATTTTTATACACCTGAAGCTCAAATTCCGAAACCAACGCAGCATTAACAACGTTTTCTACCATCTGGTATACTTCCATAAACCGGAACAACTCTCCCGCTTCCCCCTCAAGCACCTCGTCGTCATACTCACAAAACAGCATTTCCAACCCCTGAGAATGAATCTCACACAAATCGATATTATTGCTCTTAACCATAATATCCTCGGTATTGCGGAACATATAATGATAATGGCCAAATTCATGGATGGCAGTGGTGTAATCATAATAGGAACCATAAGGAGAATTATAAATGAATGCATCTCCGAAATAATCCAGCCAAATGGTAAATCCCGTATCAGCCTTTCCATAGGCGGGATCCATATCATAAAGCCGGTACTTCTCCATATAATCAAATGTTTCCTTAAGCTCCGGATCTATCTCGTCCAGGTATGGACTTACTGCTGCAAAGCGCTGCTTCGCTGTTGTTTCCGGCATATCATATAAAGGAGAAAAATCCCTGGAATAATACTCCTGCTCCATATTTGTAAGAGAAGGAACTACCTTTTTTCTGATCTCTTCAAAGTATTCCTCTGCATCCTCTACCGAGTAATCCCTTACATAAAGCTCTTCATAAGCATACTCGCCATAGTTCTCATATTCTTCCTGTCTGGCCATCTGGGTGCGGAGCTTAACAAGCTCCAAATAGATTTCTCCAAGTGCAGTGTTCCTTTCCCGATTTATTCCCTGATAGATCTCAATCCACTGCTCCTGTGACAGGGCATCTCCCTCCAGCATCAGTCTTTCCGTATTCCAGGCTTCCCCAGCATATTCATAAAAATAATCCTCCTGGGCCGCCAGCTCATATTCCTGCTCCAGACTGTTTTCCTTCAGGTATCTTTCCTTTTCCTCATCTGTCATTTCCTCATACTCTGTCAGCGCCTCCACCAGCTCAGGCTCTATCACGGTCTCCATCACTTCCCTGTAAGGGGATAAGCATACTTCCTTTAACATACTGTAAAGCTTATCCCACATATCTACTGCATCCTCAGTAATCTCCTCCTGCCTTCTGCTGTTTTCCTCATCCAAAACATTCTGATAATAAACTACCTGTATCATGTGCTGGCATGTCCGCAGCTTTACAAATTCGTCCATAACACTTTCATATAATTCCAGGACACGTTCTTTTTCCGACGCTTCCTTCATCTCCTCCGCTTCTGCCGCCAGATCACAAAGCTCCTGTATTTCCGTCTCAAGCATCTCTCTGTCATAGCTAAGACTCTTCATCTCCTCGAAGGTAAGCTCTGAATGCTCCTTGGACTGGTATCTGGAAGTGGTTTGATATACATACAGTGTATAAGGCGAATCCTCGTGAGTATATACACCCGCAAGAGCAAGCCCTGCCTCTCCGGCATTGGACAGCTCGATACGTGAAAAGATATACCTTCCCCCAAGAGACTTAAAAGCGTCAATATCAATATAAATATCATGATCCGATACCTGATAGCTTCTGCCGGCATTAATAATAGAAACATCTGTCCCCGAGTACAGATAAGCCCTTGCACCCCATTCGTCATAATAAATGCGGCTCTCCTCCACCCGGTCTAAAGCCGGTCTTATAACCTCCCCGAATGCTTCTTTATAATCCTGAGGATAAAAACCTAAATAACCGTCAATCGTGGATATCCCATTATATTCCAAAATAGCCGGATAAAACCCATAAGCTGCAGACCACTGATCACAGTATCCGATGTCCTGCTTGGCCTCCTCAAACAGCTCGCTGGAAAAAAATTCCCCATAGCTTAGCTGATCTGCCTTTTCTCCCTTTACCATTTCATAGACCTTGCTATAGCAGGTATGATACAAATCGTTATACCTGTTTCCGCTAAGAACAATAATGAAAATCGCCAATACAGCCAAAGCATTGGCCACAAGCATCTTTTTCTTTTCTCTTCCGTTATAAAGCCGGATGAGCACCAAAAAGAAAGCTGCATACCACACAAAAGGACTGAAAAAGATGGTTCTGTTAAACTGCCAGCCCGTAAGAGGCGGGCAGATGGTTTCTACAATGCTTCTAAAGCCCTCCCAATAATAAATACCGTAAACAACGCTGTTAAACACCAGAACCAGCATTAACAGATTGAAAACATCATGGAAAATTCCTTTTGCATTCTCATTCTTAATATAGGAAACATTCAGATATATAAAATAAATGATACATACGGGCAAAACCAGATACATATGCATGCTTTCCGCATGGAACATTCCTTTTAAGAAGCCCTCGGAAACAGTACTTAATATTTCTCCCGCAGAATAGCTTCCCGATTCCATCGTAGACCGGATTGTGACCTCATCGCTAAAAAGCATGGTTCCGAACAACCTGTATTCACAGACAATAAAGCCGGCTGCAAGAACAATAACAGCCAAAAGAATTCTTAAGGGAAATTTCTTATCCTTTATCCATATCCAAAGAAAGGCCACTGCCATGTAGGCAAGAATAAAAAGACCGAAATAGGAAAAATAGGACAACAGCGGATAAAAGAACAGCGCCAGATACCACTTTATGAAAGGTGTCTTGTAGATCTTACGGGTAAGATAAATCACAAGAGGAATAGATGCAAAAGGAATTCCAAAGGCAGGAAATACATTCAGCACGCCATAGGCCATTCCCACAAGCCATACAAGCGGCTTATAGCTTTCATATTTCTCACCGCAAAAATCCTTTGCCAAAAGAATGCAGGATACCAGCGCAATCACAATTTTCAACAGATACCCCACAATATAGGCAGGGTATGCCGGAAGAATCATATAAAGCATAGTATAAAGCGAAAACTCGGACGGCAGCACGTCTCTGCTGACTCCACCGAGAAACGGCACATATACGTCATGCGACCAAAAGCTCTTTGTATCCTTCAGCATTTGAAACTGCGGCGTAAACAAATCCAAATTGTCATGAACCGCTATCACACTGTCCTCTCCGCAGATTGCAAAAACAAGTCCCGCAAAAATGAGGAACCCGAATACAATAACAAGATACCACCTAGAAGCTATTTTCCTAAAAGCCTTATTCTCCATATAGCTGTTATTCCTCTTCCTTTTCTTCCCTGCGCTGGCGTCTTTCCTTCTCGGAAACCAACGTAAAGCGATACTCAAAATCTCTTCTGTTCTTCATTGCCATATTGGACAAAATCAATCCTGCAAAGAAGGATTGGATCGCTGCCAGCATAACAAAACCGCATACGATCAATGTAGGGAACTTTAACACCAGCCCCGTCTCCAAAAATTCAATCAACACGGGAATAAAGAAGATCACTGCAAGCACCGTAAGCAAAAGGGCAAGCAGACTGAAAAAGCCAAAGGGCTTATAATCGCGGTACAGCCGGAAAATGGTTCCGAGCACACGAAGTCCGTCAGAATAAGTATTTAGTTTCGAAACACTGCCCTCAGGCCTGTCCCTGTACTCCACAATTACATTATCGATCTGCATATGATTGTATACTGCATGGATCGTCATCTCCGTTTCGATCTCAAAGCCCTTGGAAAGAACCGGAAAGGTTTTCACAAACCCATAGCTGAAGGCCCTAAAGCCCGTCATAATATCTTTAATTTCACTGCCGAACAGATGATTAATGCTGGCACGTACAAGACTGTTTCCCATATTATGGAAAGGACGTTTATTCTCCTCAAAATAAGTAGACGACAGCCTGTCCCCCACTACCATGTCCGCATTATGATAGAGCACCTTTTCCACCATCTGAGCGGCAAATTCCATAGGATACGTGTCATCTCCATCCACCATCACATAACACTGGGCCTCTATTTCCCGGAACATTCTTCTGATTACATTTCCTTTGCCCTGCATATATTCATGCCGGATCACCGCTCCCGCTGCCTTAGCAAGCTCTACGGTGCGGTCTGTGGAATTATTGTCATATACATAAACCACTGCCTCCGGCAGGGCGGCTTTTGCGTCCGCTACCACCTTGGCAATGGTCTTTTCTTCATTATAACACGGAATTAGTACTGCTATCTTGTCCATCTAATATCCCTTCTCCACTTCATCTTTAATCTTAAAATATCTTTCCTTAATGATATTCTGTGTATATACCCCAATCCTCTTCTGATCCTCCCTGGAAAGCTCCTTTATATAAATAGGCTCACCATACTCAAGTATTACAGTAGTCTTTCTGATCTTGGGAAGATGATCCTCAAAAATATCCGCCGAATTGTAAATGGTCATGGGAACAATGGGGCAGCCTGTTTTGGATGCAATCTTAAAGCTTCCCTCATGAAATTCCATAAAGCTATGGTTAACCTTATTTCTGGTTCCTTCCGGGAAAATGCAGATAGAGATGCCAGCTTTAACCTTTTCAATGGCCTCCAGAATAATTTTAAGCCCCTGCTTTACATCCTTCCTGTCCAGGAACAGACAGTGAAGGTTTTTCATCCAGTTTACCAGAAGCGGATATCTTAACATTTCCTTCTTGGCAATATAACCCGTAGGCCTGGGAACCCGCACATAGGTGATTAAAATATCAAAATAGCTTCTGTGATTTCCGATATACAAAACCGGACAATCCTTAGGCACATTTTCCTCGCCTCTTACAATCACCCTGGTACCCGCCAGAAATAAACAGCAGCGAAAAGCCCAGTTGACAATTGCAAGGGAGCTTCGGTTTTTCAAATCCATATTAAATTTCCCGATAATCCATTCCACTATCAAAAGAGGAATACTTAAAACCAAAAATAAAATAACAAAACATGCCACAAAAATGAATCGTATCATATGTTCGCTCCGCACAAAGATTTTCAGTATTTATAAGTTTAAAGCACTAAGGATATTTTGGCAAGGGCTTCCACTACTTTTTCAAACGCCATCCCATGTGATGCTTTGACCAAAATAGTATCCTGCTTTTTTAAAATATCGGAAAGTGCCGACACCATTTCCTCTCTGTCCTGAAAATAGTATAGCTTCGCAGTCCCTGCCTCTGCCTTTTGCTGCCCCTTCTCATAGATGCAATGTGCAAGACTTCCCGCGCAGATGATAATATCAATTCCCTTTTCTACTGCATAAGCGCCGATTTCTTCGTGGAGACGCTTCTCATCTGCTCCCAGCTCAAACATGTCTCCCAGAATCGCCACCTTTCGTCCCAGCGCAGTGGAAAGAAGATCAATGGCAGCTTTCATGGAAGCAGGATTGGCATTGTAGCAGTCATCAATCACAGTGCATTCGGAAAGCTTCATCACATTGCTTCGCCCGCCTACCGCCTTTACGTCTGCAATTCCCCGTGTGATTTCCTCCGAATTAAGCCCCATCAAAAATCCTATTCCCGCAGCGGCTAAGGCATTCCATACCATATGCTCACCGGGTAAGGGAATTTCCACCGGAAACACATGTAAAAACCCATGGATTACGGCATGCGTTCCGAAAAGTCCCTTACTGATCACATCCGAAGCAAAAATGTCATTTGAAGTCCCAAGACCAAACCGGATAGGCGCATGGCTGATCTTAGGAGAAACCCTTATGAGCTGATCGTCATCTCCGTTTACAAGCACATATCCTTCCGGGTTTATAAAATCAAAAATCTCGGATTTGGCCTTTAAAATACCCTCTCTTGATCCCAGATTTTCCAAATGGCACTGACCAATATTGGTCATTACACAGATATCCGGCCTTGCGATTTTACTCAGCCTGTGCATTTCCCCAAAATCACTGATTCCCATTTCAAAAACCGCTATCTGGTGCTCCTCCCTTACGGAAAGCACCGTTAGGGGCAGTCCGATCTCATTGTTAAAATTGCCCTGGGTTTTCAATACCCGGTATTTTTGTGAAAGGACTGATGCGATAAACTCCTTGGTGCTGGTCTTGCCCACACTGCCGGTTATCCCAACCACCTTAATATCCAGCTGCTTTCTGTAAAACTCCGCCACATCCTTAAGAGCTTTAAAGGAATCCTCCACCAAAATATAAGGTATCCCTGCCTGATCCGGCTTTCGCTCACAGATAACCCCCATTGCTCCCATCTCTTCCACTGTGGGAATAAAGCTGTGTCCGTCCACCTTTTCGCCTTTGGTGGCAATAAAAACTCCGCCTTTATCTATTTTACGTGAGTCAATCACCACACAGGAGGCCTCTTGTGCGGCAGCCGCATCCGAGACTGCATCCAAACCATGCAGAACTCCTCCGCAGGCCTTTGCCATATTGATAAGCGTCATATTTTTCATATTAATAACCAGCCTTTCCCTTACCCGAAAATTCTTATTCTATTTAGCCAGTGCAGTCTCCAATATTCTCTCACACAGCTCACCAAAGCTCATCCCTAAAGCTGCCGCCTCCTGGGGCAAAAGTGAGGTAGGCGTCATGCCCGGAAGGGTATTGGCCTCCAGGCAAAATACCTCTCCCTCCTCACTCATCATAAAGTCCATTCTGGCATAGCTCTTAAGCCTCAGAACCGTAAATGCTTTTTCAGCATAGCCCTGAATCTCTTTGGTTTTATCCTCCGGCAGATTGGCCGGACAGGTTTCAATGGTAGAACCCGGCTGATACTTATTCTTATAATCATAAAAACCTGTAAGAGGTGCTATTTCAATGATCGGAAGAGCCTTGCCATCCATAACACCTACTGAAAATTCACGTCCCTTAATGTACTGTTCCACGATTACCTCATCATCATAGGTAAAAGCTTCCGCAAGAGCATTTTCATAATCCTCCTCGCGAAGAGCAATACTTACACCCACGCTGGAGCCTCCGCAGCACGCCTTCACAATGCAGGGAAACACTGCCTTTTTATCCTGCTTTTGTCCTTTCTTCAGACGAAAGCCGCAGGGCGAGGGGACTTTATGGAAAGCAAACAGCTCCTTGGTCAGTCCCTTATCCATAGCCAGTGCGGAGCTGACATAATCGGTGCCAGTGTAGGTTATTCCCATCAAATCAAAGCAGGCCTGAATTTTCCCGTTCTCCCCGTTCTCCCCATGAAGAGCCATAAAAACCACATCTGCCGCCTGGCAAAAAGCAATTACATTGGGACCGAAAAAGTTTTTCTCCCCATCGGGACGCATAGCCTTGATCTGTTCTATATCGGGATTTTTCTCCGAAATGGTTCCAATTGCCCCAGCCCAGTCCTTTTCTATTTCAAATATACTTTCAGGAGCTTTATCCTGACAGAAATCCTCCCACTCATAGCCTAAATATACATCAAGAAGGATTGCCTGATGTCCTCTCTCCTTCAGCGCACGGTAAATCATGGTTCCCGAACTAAGTGACACATCCCTTTCCGTACTGATGCCTCCTGCCAACACAACAATTTTCATTTCAATATCCTTTCCGTTCAAAAATGAACATCACCTACAAAAGAATTTTACTTTAATATCCACTTTACAGCATTATTTCCCCTGAAGTAAGGGAATATAATGGCATTATTATTGCAAAAGATGCTGCAATCTCACTTTACAGATTACTTTCTATGATTTCCCACGATCTCGCTCAGCATAAAAATCAATTTACTGTCAGCATCAAAATTCTTCATAATTCCCAGGCTTTCATCCGTCTGCCTGTAATTATTTTCCCCTACATTATCAATATAACTGATCGCCTGACTGTTTCTTCCCATAAAATAGTGCAGGTGATTTTCAATCACCGTTTCATATTCATGATTGGCAATCATATAATCCACCATGGTCAGATACATCATATTTTGAAGAAGAATAAGATTATGCTCCTGTCCTTCTCCCTGTTCCACAAGATATTCGGAGCCCCTTGCATTTTCGGAAATTTCCTCAGCCTTTTGCGTCAGCGCCTTTGTAATATTCTCACACAGCTCCAAATTGACCTGCTGCTTTGTGGAAATATAAGTCACATACCCCAGGAAGGTTACCTCATCCAGCTCTTCATCCCAATCCGCTTTAAGAAGGTATTCCGTAATAAATCTGTGACAGCTCTGCTGCCCTGAAGCCCGGTAAAGCTCTGCTGCCGCCGCAAATTTCCAAGGATCAGCCTGCTCTCCTCCGTTTAACTCCATGTACTTCCATGCACGATCCGCCGCCTTTAAGCAATTCGTTGCATATTCGGTATCATAATCCTGGTACAGATAACTAAACTTGGCAAGCACCATGGCAAAAGCCTTGGCTGATTCCATCTTCACAGGCTCCACGTAGGAAACCGTACCCTTTGCTCCGTTTTGATTGTATACCGTCACCCCCGCATACACGGCGCCGGTAGCCTGATCCTGCATCTTCAGAAGCCATTCAATCTCATATTTGATCTCATCCAGAATATCGGGAATACCGTTTCCGCTTTCAGGAATCCCCATATTGTCCCCAAAGGCCTCCTCATACAATTCATATGAAAGCAGCATTACTCCTATGTTCTTTGCTGCCATTACCACATCCTTAGAGCCCATTTCATCCTGATGCCAGCCGCCGCTCACATCAAGACTGATGGATATATTCTCTCTAAGCACTGCTTTTCCGGTATGGCAGGCATTATGTGCCCTTTCACCTGCATATTCGGTAGTCAGCGTCATTCCGCACCGATTATAGTAATACTGCCGGCAGGCCTCACGAAATATCTGATCATAAAGGTCATCCCCCACCATAAAAGAATATGACCGTCCAAGTATCGGAGCCTCAATATAGTAGGCGCCGGGCTCCGTTACCGCCGAAAGATCCCCATAACTAATATATTCCTTGATCTCATCATAATACGCCTTATCCTCAAGATAACCGGTATATACGATTTCTCCGGTATCGGCTCTGATAACATGAAACGCCCGGGGCATTTCCTCCCCGCAGAAAATCGCTGTCTTTGTGCTGTCCGTTATGTATCCCAGCTGGTTAATCAGAATATTAGGCAGACTCACCGGCACCTCATAGGTAAGCTCCGGTTCATCCTCCATGCTGGTAATAATATTTACTTCCTCCTGTGTTTCCCTGTTTTGGGGCATTGCTGCGCAGCCGGCGGTCAGCAAAAGAACCAGACCGGCTGTGACTGCCCTTTTTATCTTATACGGAATCATGTCTTTCCCTATATCTAACCTTTCCTCATTTACCTCTGTTATTATACCTTCTTTTCACAGGCAGGTAAAGGAAAGCTTTCATCCGCATAGACAATTTCACCCTCTATAAGAGTACACATCACCCTAGCGCTCACCTTAAGCGGAAAGTCATCAAAAATAACAACATCAGCATCCTTTCCAACCTCCAGAGAGCCCACCCTTTTGTCAACGCCGCATATCTGGGCAGGATATATAGTGATGGACTTAAGGGCTTCCATTTCATCCATACCGGATTTAGCAGCCAATCCGGCACAGATAGGAAGAGACTGAATAAGGCAAACCGGGTGATCCGTGGTAATCGCGGTCTTTACTCCCGCCTTATTTAAGATTCCCACCGTTTTAAAGGCCATATTCTGAACCTCTATCTTACTCCTGCTGGCCAGATCGGGGCCTACAATTGCAGGACAGCCGGACTCCTTCACCTTCTGCGCAATAAGATGGCCCTCACTGCAATGATCCAGAGTCATGGAGAGCCCATATTCCTTTGCAATCCGTATGGCAGTCTGAATATCATCCGCCCGGTGCACATGGGCCTTTAAGGGAATCTTCTTCTCAAATACCGGAATCCATGCCTCATAGCGAAAATCCTCATCCTCTCTTTTCATCCCGCCGCATTTCTTTTCGTAATACTGCCTGGCCTTAAAAAGCTCCTCCCGCAGCATAGCCGCAATTGCCATTCTTGTCGCCGGGGATTTTCCCTGTCCCGAATAATTCACCTTGGGATTTTCCCCAAAGGCAACCTTCATTGCTGCCGGAGACAATACCAGCATGTCATCTATGGTTCTTCCGTGGGTTTTAAGAAAGGAAAAGGTCCCTCCTACCACATTAGCACTGCCCGGTCCGATCATTGCAGAGGTAATTCCCGCCCTTACTGCATCATCAAAGGCCGCATCCATAGGATTGATTGCATCCAGTGCCCGAAGCTGTGGCGTGAGAGGATCCGTAGTCTCGTTACAGTCATCTCCCTCCATTCCCTTCTTTTCCTCCGTAATTCCCATATGGCAATGTGCTTCAATCAGTCCGGGAAGAACCAGATTTCCCAGCGCATTGATAACTTGTACCTGATCTCCTTCCGGCAAAGGAAAAGGGGCTCCATTTTCCATAGGCCCCAATGCCGTTATCTTTCCCTTTTCAATGCAAAGATAACCCTTTTCCCATATTTTACCGGTCATTGTTATGATTTTGCCACCAATAATATAAATCATATTTATTGACCTCTCCGTCTCTAATTCAGCTTTGTCATCGGATTAACCGGTTCGCCGTCCTTAGTCAGCTTGAAGTATACATTGGTGCCCTCCACGCTGTAATACCTGGTAGGTGCTGCTACCTCTGCAATAATGTCGCCTGCTGCCACATAGCTTCCTTCCGAAACCAAAATATTGGTAAGCTGACCGTAAGTAACCTCATAGCCGCCTCCCAGCTCCATCGTAACAGCATTTCCGATCTGCGGATCATTAAAAACGCTGATTACCTTTCCTGCAGAAGCTGACGTGATCAGATCACCTTCGTTCGCCTGAATAATAATGGCAGGATTGTATTTATATTGCTGCAAGGTAGGAAAATACACTGTTTTGTCCATACTGTAATTGATCAGAATATTTCCCACAATAGGCCACACCAGGGTATCCGAGTCGCTAAAGGTCAGCGCCGGCTGCATTGCTGTGGAGAGAGCCGGAGTATCCTGCTTTGTTTCTTCTTCCTGACTACTTTCCTGTGCACTTCCTTGTGTATTTTCCGTTTTAGCCTGTCCATCGGCCTCTGATACCTTATCGGCATTTTTCTTTTCAGTATCACCGCTTTCTTCGATTCCCACCGACATACTCTCACTTTCGGACTGATCCGGATTTTCTACCCGCTGTGAATTTGTCTCCTGGAAATTGGGATCATAATCCAGATCATCCGCTAAGGAAGCTTCCTTTGAAAGATTCTCCGTAAGCTGTGTATCACCTTCCTGGGCAAATCCTGTGGCTGTATTATTTTCAATGGTGCTCAAATCCACCACATAACCTTCATCCTGCTGATTATCCTCTCTTCCCAGCCATAACCCTGTGACTGTCAGCGCCCCCAAAACCAATACGGATGAGGCAACCATAAGAAACCGTTCTTTTGAAAAACTTCTTCTACCTCTTCTTCTCATTTTTATATCCTTGCTCCTTTCTTCTCCTGCAAGCGTGTGATAAATCTTATGGTTAGTTTTGCCCCTTTTTCCTTCTTTATTCAAATTTTGAAATTGTTGTATCCTGAAAAAAATAATTTAAGATGGTGACATAATCATCCCCCTGTTTTGCCATTTCGTTGGCCGCAAACTGGCTCATTCCCAGGCCATGCCCCATTCCCCGCACTAAAAAGCAGATTTCCCTATCCTCCTTTTCCAAATGAAAGCTGGCGGATGGGAGATAAAAATTCGCACGGATTTCCTCCCCGGACACAAACCGTTCCCCCTTTTTCATGTACAGCACATACCCGGCGCTGTCACGATAAAGAGTAATATCAGTCTCTTCCTTTTCCACCCGCACTTTTTCATTTAATATGATCTCCTCCTGTGTGATCTGGCATTCGACGCACTGCTGCCATATTCTTTCAAATTCCGTTTCGTGAAAGCTTACCATTTTCGAATAATCGGGGGATAAAAAATCTCTGTCACACAGCACCCTTTTCAGATACGGATATTCCAAAAGACCTAATTCTTCCCCATCCCTGGTAGCTCCGTTGCTGACCGCAAAATATGGTCCGTTCACAGGCTTTCCTTCACAGCAAAGATAAATACCGGCTGTCTCTGCCACCGCCTGCATAATTTTTTTGATAAGAATCCCGCTTCCATATTCCTCATCCTCCACCTCAATATCTTCGCCTGTATCCCGGGTTTCCTGCTTTGCCAAAAGCCCTGACCTTATCAGTACCGCCTGTGCCTTCAACGCTTCCGGCTCATAGCCGGTATCGATGCTTCTCGCCAGCTTATCCGCCACATAGGTTTCAAGAGGAATGCGTTCCTTTCCAAAGGCTGTTGTATTATGCACATACATATGGCTTTCCTCTAACCGGTCTTCTACGCTCTCTGCTGCAGGATCCTTCCTCCCTTCCTCAACATTGCCGAACAAAAAAGCAAGTAAATAGGGTAAAAAAAATAAAAGCAAAAGAACCGTACCAAGACTTTTCAATGAAAATCCGGATACGATTCTTTTTCTTTTGACAGTTTGAAAGACTCTAAGTTTTTTCATAAGACACCTCTATCACATTCTATGTAAAGATGCCTTCGGTTAATACCTTTTATACCACCATATTTAAGCTTGTATTTTCCTTTCCGTGCAGTGCAAGATCCACATGCTGCACCGTTCCCACATTTCCGTTCTCATAAAGGAAAATACCGGTATTTCTAATCATACCTCCGGTCTGGTTATTTCCTCCGGTAAGTGTAAAGTCCGTGGAAGCATTTTGAAGACAGATCGCTCCCACACCCTTTTCTGCCAGAGAATAAAGCTGCTTGTTTCCGTTTTCGTCCATAACCCATATCTTCAGCTTATCCCAGATCTCATCACCCTCGTCAATAAAGCCGTTGTGATCCTCATCATAAGCAGCAAGATCAGAAAAGCCATTTCCGGAGCTGGTTCCGAAAAGCTCGGTGCCATCATTAATTTCACCGTCTCCATTCTTATCCAGTGCCAGAAAACCGCTTCCGGCAGAAAGCCGATTGATCTCATCCATCTCACCGTCTCCGTCAAGATCAAACAAAAAAGTCTGATCCGAAAGCTGGGCGATATTTCCATCCAGATTAATTACCAGCGGATCACACAGGGATACCTGCTTCATGCTTAACGTTTCTTCATAATACTCCTGAAAGCTGCGGCTCATCTCCAAATTCAAGTTGAAATTGATCTCCCGTCCGTCAGCACACCTGACCGTTCCCTGTGTGCTAAAGCAGGTGTTCTCCGTTTCCTCATGGTAATACTGCCTGGAATACTGAAAGGTTTTGACATTTGCCCCGACAGAAGAAATAATGCCGTCAGCAGTGGATGTTCGGGTAATCTGACTCTCCTCCGACTGCGCCTGATCCCATGTACTGTTACCTCTTCTGCCCGGAAAAAGAATATTCATCAGAAAAATGATACACTGCTGCCGAATATCCCGAAGCTGCTTTTGGGCTTCCTCCACATCAACTGTTCTGATGCTTCCCGTACTAAAAGTACGGATCTTGCTTTGCATCTCCTCTAAGCGGCTTTGCAAATCTTCCTCAGGATTTTCCTTCTCCTTTGCCTGCGTATTTTCCTCCTCTACGTCGGTACCAAGCAAATTTCCAAACAGAGCTCCGGTTCCGTCCTTAAGGCTCTGCCTTCCGTTTGTTATTGTAAATTTGTTTATTCTTCCTGAAACAGAAGAATATTTTCTGGCGGATTCCATTCCTATGCTGCTGGAATCTATTCGCATTCATCCTCCTTCTTAAGTCCCTTGTCTTTACTCTCCCCTCCCTGATCGAAAAAAACAAAAATGATATACAAGAAGGCTGTCCCTTTCCTTCCGCATACCATCCGTGGCGACTAAAATCATATTTTGCAGAATGCCCTGGCCATAGGTACCTGCATTATATTTATCGACGAATCCGCAAAAAAATTTAGTCCTCTGCATAATCATTAATAAGCATAATCATTAATAAGAATAATAAGCAATATGCATTTTGCATGGAAACGAGGTCATATAAAAATGGTAAAAAAGAAAAACAGCTCTCTGCCAAAAATTTTCTTAATGCTTCTGCAAGGAGCGCTGATCGGTCTTGGCTCCGTCCTTCCCGGCATATCCGGCGGTGTCTTAAGTGTGATATTCGGTGTTTATAAGCCTGTCATGGAGCTTTTGGCCGATCCTGCCGGCAGATATAAAACCCACCTTCCAAAGCTTCTTCCCTATTTTGCAGGAGCTGCCATAGGCTTTATGGGTGTTGCCAAAGTGCTTTCCTATTTTCTGGAAAAATATCCTGCACCATCTGTCTGCCTTTTTGTAGGATTGATCGCCGGAATGCTTCCCTCCCTATGGAAGGATGCCGGGATACAGGGAAGAAACAAAGCTTCCTTAATCTCCATGGTTTTTGCAATGTTGGCTGTTTTTTCCCTGCTGATTTTTTTGGGGGCTGCTTCCATCACCATCTCCCCGAACTTTTTGTGGTTTCTCTTCTGCGGCTTCTGCTTCGCCCTAAGCATTATCGCCCCCGGGATGAGCTTTTCCACGCTGCTGATGCCCTTGGGACTATACACTCCCTTCGTGGATGGAATTGCGCATCTTGATCCGGTGGTTCTTCTTCCCACCGGACTTGGCTGTGTACTTACCATCATAAGCATGGCAAAGGCTGTAGACTCCCTGCTTACGAAGTACTACAGCCTCTCCTTTCATGCAATATTCGGCATTGTCACTGCCGCTACCATTATGATCATTCCATTTGAAAGCTTTACGCTCTCCGCCAGAGCTTGTATGATCAATGTCTTCTGCCTGGCCGCAGGCGTATTTACCGCCACTTTGCTTGACCGGTCAGGGCTGGGGTAAATCACAGGCAAAGCATGCTTGTGGTTATACCCTGTTATAGTTGATCAGGCAGCCCTTCAGGATGATCTGACGCTCCTCATCCGTAAGCTCTCCAAGCTTTACGGTAAATTCCGTCAGACCATCAGCGCCTACCTTATAGGCCTTAATCTCCTCCGCCTTTTCAATAACCGCCTTGCGGATATCGGGGAAGAACAGATAATCCTTATTCTTAAAGGGAAGCTCTCCCTCCTCAATGATAAAGGGAAGCATGCCCCAGTTAATCAGGTTGGAACGATATCTCTTAGTTGCATATTCGTTGGCAATATTGGCCCATCCGCCAAGCACCTTCTGGCAGGAAGCCGCCTGCTCTCTGGCAGAACCGTCACCGGGCTTTACGGCAAAGATGGTGGAACCAAAGCCTACATTTCCTTCACCTACAGCGGGGTAAACGGTATGTATCACATCCATCACCTGCTTAAGCTCAGGCTTCGCCTCAAGAGGACATTTTCCTTCCATTACAGCCTTCTGTGCCACCTGAATATCCTTGGCAAGTCCTACGTAGGCGGGATCCTTTCTGGATAAGGTAAACTCGGCAAGTCCTAACGGATTGGAACGATAGGATGAGGTTTCTCCCGAAGGGATCAGCTCATCTGTAGTGGTTACGGGATCATGAATCTCCGATACCACACGCAGAACCAGATTTTCAGGCAGTTCCGTCATAGCCGGCCAGTCCTTGATGTTAGGACCAAATTGAATTTCCACGGAAGGATCCGCTACGCCGTGGGAATCAAATACTCTGTTTGCATAAATAGCCGAATCAAAATGATACTGATACTTATTGATAGGACCGTCAAATTCCGTTGCTGCTGTGAGCACACCCTTATTAGCTGCCGTCGCCGCAATGGAACGGGCATCCATAAGTGCCACGGATGCAATCTGCCCATTCTGCAGCTTAGAACCTTCTCTGTTAGGGAAGTTTCTGGTAGAGTGGCGGATACTAAATGCATTGTTAGCCGGCGTATCTCCGGCTCCGAAGCAGGGCCCGCAGAATGCGGTCTTCATAACCGCACCCGTCTCAAGTAAAGCTGCCGCACAACCGTTTTTGATCAATTCCATATAAACAGGCATGGAAGCCGGATATACACTTAAGGTAAATCCGTCGGAACCGATATAAGAGCCCTTCATGATGTCTGCTGCCGCACAGATATTCTCAAAACCGCCGCCGGCACAGCCTGCAATAATACCCTGGTCTACCATCAGCTTTCCGTTCTTCACCTTATCCTTCAAAGAAAACTCCACTGCGCCGTCCAAGGATACTGCTGCCTTCTTCTCCACATCATTTAAAATATCCATAAGGTTTGCGTTCAGCTCTTCAATCGTATAGGTGTTGCTGGGATGGAAGGGCATAGCGATCATCGGCTTAATGGTGCCAAGATCAATGGTGATAAAGCTATCATAATATGCCACCTCACCCGGCTTTAACTCCTTATAGTCGCTGCTTCTTCCATGAATATCATAAAATTCTTTAATTTCATCGTCTGTCTGCCAAATAGAGGATAAGCATGTGGTCTCCGTGGTCATAACATCAATACCAATTCTGAAATCGGCACTTAAGGAAGCCACACCCGGTCCTACAAACTCCATCACCTTATTCTTTACGACACCGCTTGCAAATACCTCTCCGATAATGGCAAGCGCCACATCCTGAGGTCCTACGCCCTTAACAGGCTCTCCTGTCAGATAAACCCCTACAATACCGGGCATATTAATATCATAGGTCTGATTCAAAAGCTGCTTAACAAGCTCCGGTCCGCCCTCTCCCATTGCCATTGTACCAAGAGCTCCGTATCTGGTATGAGAGTCCGATCCTAAGATCATCTTTCCGCCCCCTGCAAGCATTTCCCTTGCAAATTGGTGAATAACCGCCTGATGAGGAGGCACATATACACCACCGTACTTTTTCGCACAGGTCAGACCAAACATGTGGTCATCCTCATTGATGGTACCTCCTACTGCACACAGAGAATTGTGACAGTTGGTAAGCACATAAGGAACCGGAAATTTCTCCAGTCCCGATGCCCTTGCGGTTTGAATAATTCCCACAAAAGTAATATCGTGTGATGTAAGCTTGTCAAACTTAATCTTTAACTTATCCATATTCCCGGAGGTATTGTGAGCTTCTAAAATACCATAGGCAATCGTCTCTTTTCTGGCCTGCTCGATTGATACATCTTTTCCTGTTTTACTCTTTACCTCATTAAGTGCCTCTGAACTGTCGGGAATAACTTCCGTTCCGTTCACAAGATAGGCACCACGCTCGTATACTGATACCATATTATGCCTCCTGATCATTTCATTTTGTCTGATGCATATTCATGCAAAAAAGCACAAATACTGTTGTTTATTATAAGATAAAATAAATAAGGTTGCAATTGCTTCCTAAAGATTTCTTAATCAAGCGCCCTCAAAAGCTCCCGGATCACAATCTTAAGTGCCTTAATTCTCGCATATTTTTTATCTACGGATTCCAGAATATGCCATGGTGCATAGACAGTACTTGTCTTTTCTATCATCTCATTAACCGCAGTCTCATACTGATCCCACTTTTCCCGGTTTCTCCAGTCCTCATCCGTAATCTTCCACTGCTTTTCCGGTGTATTCTGCCGATCAGTAAATCTGGCAAGCTGGGTATCCTTGTCGATCTGAACCCAGAATTTGATAATCACAGCTCCCCAGTCATGCAGCTCCTTCTCAAATTCGTTCATCTCATTGTAGGCACGCTTCCAGTCATTTTCACTGCAAAACCCCTCAAGCCTCTCTACCATTACACGTCCATACCAGCTCCTGTCAAAAATAGCTATATGTCCCGTCTTAGGCAGCCTGGTCCAAAAGCGCCACAGATAATGCCTTGCCTTCTCATGGGGCTCCGGGCTTGCAATAGGACAAACCTCAAATCCTCTGGGATCAAGGGCTTCCGTAATCCGCTTAATGTTTCCGCCTTTTCCTGCCGCATCCCACCCTTCATACAGAATCACCACAGGAACTTTCTTTCTGTACAAACGGTTATGAAGCTCTTTTAGCTGCCCCTGCAGGCTTTTTAGCTCCTCCTTGTATTCCTCTTCCTCCACTGCCTGATCCAGCGATATCTCAGAAAGCTTCGGCATCTTTACAAGAGGAAATACATTTTGCAGAAGAGGCACGGCTAAGCTTTGATTTTGCAGTGCAATATCAATTCCCTGGGTGAGAATTTCAAGTGCCTGAAGCTCCGCCCATTTTTTTGACTTGGAATCAATTACATACCAGGGTGCGGAAGGAGTGTTGGTATCCTCCATGTACCGTCCAAATATCTCCTCACATTTGTCATAATGCTTATTCTGCCACTTATCGTTTTCGCTGACTCTCCATTTGGTGTCAACCGACTGCTCCAGCTCCCCGATCCGCTTCCTCTGCTCCTTTTTGCTGATATGGCAGAAAAACTTCATTACCAAATAGCCATTATCCGTAAGCTGCCTTTCAAATCTTCTGATGCTTTCTATTCTCTGCTCATAGATTTTCTGATCCATTTCCCCGTGCAGGCGCATTCTGGTAACCTCGTCCATCCATCCCGAATCCAAAAACATAAATTTACCGGTTTCTGGTATTTTGGCAAAGTATCGGCATAAGAAGGGCTTCCTTTGCTCTTCCTCCGTTGGCTGGTCCATAGTAGCTACTTTAAAAAATCTCGGATCAATATTTTGAATCAATTCCCCGATCAGGCTGCCCTTTCCCGCTGTTCCCCAGCCCTCTACCAACACCAAAACCGGAATTTTATGTTCCTTAACCTGCATCTGCTGACCTGCCAGTTTATCCCTTGCAACCTTTAATCGTCTTTTTAATTCCTCATCTTCCGGCCTTTCCGTAAACTGAATGCTTTTTAACATAAAAATCCCCCTTTCAAAGCTTTTCCCATCTTTCCTTCTCTTTAAATACCAATTTTGTTGCTACTGTCTAAAAACTAAAAAGTGCTGCCTGCATACTTTGCTTCAGGCAACACCTTATCTTTAGAAATCACTTCATTATAAAACAACAAACAAAAGCACAATTACTACAATAAGTGCCACCAAACCGCAGCATGCAATCATTCCCGCTTTCTTTTTTGCAGGACTCACAGGCGTTTCCGCCCCTGTCTTTCGATCATGCTCCAGCAGATTGGTCTCCCTGGCCATCTCTCTCATCACATTATCGCCCCTGCCAATATTCGTTCCCATTTACACTTTCCTCCTTCCAAAAACAGCTCTCATACTAATGCCTTTATAAATTTATCATATCCCATTTTTTAACCTTTTACAACAGATTTTCACTGAAATCAATCCTTATATCTATAGAAAGGGCGCTTTCTTATCACATAAATATAAGCAGGCGGCGTGACCATGCCACACCGCCTGTCTGTTTACATTTATATCTTTATATAACAACCTCTGATCCTTACGCTTTCTTTTTCGGTAATACCACCTTATCCAAGTGCCAGATATCATCCACATACTCCTGAATGGTTCTGTCGGAGGTGAATTTACCGCTGCATGCTACATTTAAGATAGCGCTTCTTGCCCAATTCTTCTCATCACGATATGCAGCCTCTACTCTCTTTTGTGCCTCTGCATAGGAACGGAAGTCCTTAAGAATAAAGTAGGTATCTGCCTTAGCGGTGCTGAGTGTATTGAGAAGGGAATTGTACAGTGTTCTAAATCTGTCAGGATCATTAGGAGCAAAGGTTCCGTTGATCAGCTGCATCAATACTCGTCTCACATCAGGATCATTGTTGAAAATCTCATTGGGATCATATCCACCGTAATTTTCATAATTGATAACTTCATCCGAAGAAAGTCCGAAAATAAATGCATTTTCCTCTCCTACTTCCTCTACGATCTCTACATTCGCACCATCCATCGTTCCGATGGTAAGAGCACCGTTTAACATGAATTTCATGTTTCCAGTACCGGATGCTTCCTTACTTGCTGTAGAAATCTGCTCGGAAACATCTGCTGCCGCAAAAATCATTTCTGCATTGGATACCCTGTAGTTTTCAATAAATACTACCTTAATCTTGCCGCCAATAGCAGGATCATTATTTACCACATCCGCTACGGAATTGATCAGCTTAATGGTCATTTTGGCATTGTAATAACCGGCTGCTGCCTTAGCACCGAAGATAAAGGTTCTGGGATAGAAATCCATATCCGGATTATCCTTAAGCTGATTATACAGATACATAACGTGCAAAATGTTAAGGAGCTGACGCTTGTACTCATGAAGTCTCTTAACCTGTACATCAAAGATGGAGCGGGGATCAACCTCAACACCGTTATTCTCAAGAATATACTGTGCCAGGCGGACCTTATTCTGATACTTGATATTCATAAACTCCTGCTGAGCCTTCTCATCATCCGCATAGATTTTCAGCTTATTAATTTTAGGAAGATCGGTGATCCAGTCACTTCCCACATGTGCGGTAACCCAGTCTGCAAGAAGCGGATTGCCATGAAGCAGGAAACGTCTCTGTGTGATACCGTTGGTTTTATTATTAAACTTCTCAGGCATCATCTCATAGAAATCCTTAAGCTCCTGCTTTTTCAAAATTTCCGTATGAAGTCTTGCCACACCGTTTACGGAATAGCCTGCTGCAATGGCAAGATGCGCCATCTTCACCTGTCCGTCATAGATGATTGCCATCTTGCGGATCTTTTCCTGATTACCAGGATACAGCTCCTGTATTCTCAAAATGAATCTGCGGTTGATCTCTTCTATAATCTGATAAATTCTGGGAAGCAGTCTTGAGAAGAGTTCAATAGGCCATTTCTCCAGTGCCTCTGCCATAATCGTATGGTTCGTGTATGCACAGGTCTTGGTTGTAACCTCCCATGCCTCATCCCATGTAAGATAATATTCATCCATCAAAATTCTCATCAGTTCTGCCACTGCCACTGTGGGATGGGTATCATTAAGCTGGAAGGTAACCTTCTCATAGAACTTGCGTACATCGTCATGCTTACGCATATACTTGGCAACTGCCTCCTGCACGGACGCAGAAATAAAGAAGTACTGCTGTTTCAGTCTCAGTTCCTTACCTGCATAGTGGTTATCATTAGGATAAAGCACCTCTACAATATTTCTTGCAAGATTTTCCTGCTCTACCGCCTTTTGATAATCTCCCTTGTCAAAGGAGTCAAGCTGGAAGCACTCTACTGCTTCCGCATCCCAAATGCGCAGCGTATTTACAATACCGTTGCCATAACCCACAATCGGAAGATCATAAGGAATAGCCCTTACACTCTGATAGCCTTCCTGAACATAATTGCCTCTTCCGTTCTCATCAATATGTACATTTACATAGCCACCGAACTTAACCTCCTTGGCATATTCAGGTCTCCGCAGTTCAAAAGGATTCCCGTCAACCAGCCAGTTATCGGGTACCTCCACCTGATAACCGTCTCTGATCTCCTGCTTAAACATACCGTAACGATATCTGATGCCGCAGCCATATGCCGCATATCCCAGTGTTGCAAGAGAGTCAAGGAAACATGCAGCGAGACGCCCTAAACCGCCGTTGCCTAAAGCCGCATCCGGTTCCTGATCCTCAATAATATTAAGGTCAAGTCCAAGCTCCTCCATCGCTTCCTTTACAGGCTTATATGCCTGCAGATTAATAATGTTGTTTCCCAGGGCACGTCCCATCAGGAATTCCATCGATAAATAATACACCATCTTAGGATCCTGCTTGTCATATTCCTTCTGGGTATTTAACCAGTTGTCAACTACTACATCCTTAATTGCGTATGCTACTGCCTGAAAAATCTGTTGAGGGCTTGCCTCCTCCAGAGTTTTTCTATATAAGGTTTTTACATTATAGAGCACGCTTCTCTTAAACAATTCTTTGTCAAAGGTAAGCTCTGCAGGTGCAGTTGTCTTCTTTGCCATAATTTTCTCCTCCATCTATATTTCCTAAAATATATTCGCTCCCTATTGTACTACAAAAAAACTTAGTCTACAAGGTTTTTGATCTATATATCGGCTGTAAAACAGGTAAAAAGTACCCCATAATGAGCATATCACCATGAGGCACTTTCTCATAAAACAACCTTATAATTTCTCTACACCAATGGTAACCTTCTCGCCGTTTACATTCCATTCTTTTAAAGCTGACAGCTCCGTATCCGTTACAATTTCATCTGCCAGCACCTTCTCGGAAATAGCTGCCTGATTCTTGTTTACAATTTCCGCAAGCTTCTCATTACCATTGATTGAAACCTTAATATGATCCATCACCTCAAAGCCCGCATCCTTACGCATAGTCTGGATTTTGCTGATAACCTCATAGACAAATCCTTCCTCAATCAGCTCCGGTGACAAATTGGTATCAAGAACAACCGTAACATAATTGTCGGCCTCCGTAACAAAGCCTTCCCTTTGTGCTACGTCAATCAGCAGATCCTCTTCTGCAAGAGAGATTTCCTCCCCATTTACCTCAAATTTAAGTGCTCCCTCTTCCTTCAGCTGCTTCATAGCTTCCGTTCCGTCTACTGCTGCCAGATATTCTCTGATACCGCCAAGCTGCTTACCGTATTTAGGTCCGACTGTCTTAAGCTGTGGCTTAAAGCTGTAGCTGGTAAGATCACTGACATCCTCCTTAAACACAACTTCCTTTACATTTAACTCATCCTCAACAATATTTTTAAAATATTCATCCAGAGTATGAGAAGCCTTCACATACATGGTTCCGATAGGCTGACGGTTCTTGATGTTGGCCGCATTACGTGCCGCACGCCCCATAACAACAATATCCAGAACTTCCTCCATGCTCTCCTCAAGCTTTTCGTCAATCATGGAATCCTGTGCCACAGGGAAGTCACATAAATGAATGCTTTCCGGAGCCGCCTTATCATTGGTTCTAACCAAATTCTGGTAAATCTCCTCTGTCATAAAAGGAACCATAGACGCTGCACACTTGCAGATTTCAACCAATGCGGTATAAAGAGTCATATAAGCATTAATCTTATCCTGTTCCATGCCCTTTGCCCAGAAACGCTCACGGCAGCGGCGCACATACCAGTTGCTCATCTCATCCACAAAGTTATCCAAGACTCTCGCAGCCTCAGGAATCCGATAGTTATCCAGATTCTCATCCACTTCCTTAATGGCTGTATTCATCTTGGAAAGCAGCCACTTATCCATAACCGGAAGCTTATCATATTCTAATGTATATTTCGTTGCATCAAAATCATCAATATTTGCATAAAGGATAAAGAACGCATAGGTATTCCACAGCGTACCAAGGAACTTACGCTGTCCTTCCATAACCGCCTTTCCATGGAATCTGTTGGGGAGCCATGGTGCGGAGTTAATGTAGAAATACCAGCGGATCGCATCTGCTCCGTAAGTAGCCAGCGCTTCAAAGGGGTCAACCGCATTTCCCTTACTCTTGCTCATCTTCTGGCCGTTTTCATCCTGTACATGTCCCAAAACGATTACATTCTCATAAGGCGCCCTGTTAAATAATAAGGTAGATTCTGCCATCAGGGAATAGAACCATCCACGGGTCTGATCCACCGCCTCTGAAATAAACTGAGCCGGGAACTGCGCCTCAAACAATTCTTTATTTTCAAAAGGATAATGATGCTGCGCAAAAGGCATTGCTCCTGAGTCAAACCAGCAGTCAATTACCTCCGGCACTCTTTTCATGGTCTTGCCGCACTTAGGACAAGTGCAGGTAATTTCATCAATATAGGGTCTATGCAGTTCCACGGTTCTTGCTTCCGGATTGCCGCTTAACTTTTCCAGCTCTTCTCTGGATCCGATTGACTCCTGATGCCCGCAGCCCTCGCATTCCCAGATATTTAAAGGCGTACCCCAATAACGGTTACGGGAAACACCCCAGTCCTGAATATTTTCAAGCCAGTTGCCGAAACGCCCCTCGCCGATGGATTCCGGAATCCAGTTGACCGTCTTGTTATTGCGAACCAGATCATCACGAACTGCTGTCATCTTGATAAACCAGGATTCTCTTGCATAATAAATAAGCGGTGTGTCACATCTCCAGCAGAAAGGATAATCATGTTCAAACTTGGGAGCATCAAACAGCTTACCTTCCTTATCCAGATCAACCAAAACCTTAGGGTCTGCATCCTTTACAAACAGACCTGCGTAAGGAGTTTCCTGTGTCATTTCACCCTTACCGTCAACAAACTGCACGAAAGGAAGATCATATTTGCGTCCCACCTGGGCATCATCCTCACCAAATGCCGGGGCAATATGAACAATACCAGTACCGTCTGTCATAGTGACATAGCTGTCACAGGTTACGAAATGGCCTTTCTTGTGCTGCTTTTCCGCTGCCTCTCCCGCACAGGCAAAGAGCGGCTCATATTCTTTATACTCTAAGTCCTTACCGGTATAGGTTTCCAGAATTTCATAAGCTGCCTTTCCGTCCTCTGCCAGCTTTCCAAGCACATTGTCAAGAAGCGCCTGGGCCATATAGTAGGTATAACCGTCTGCTGCCTGAACCTTTACATAGGTTTCATCCGGATTCACACAAAGAGCTACATTGGAGGGAAGGGTCCAGGGCGTTGTGGTCCAAGCCAGGAAATAAGCATCCTCGCCCACTACCTTAAAACGGACTACGGCAGAACGTTCCTTAACAGCCTTATAGCCCTGTGCTACCTCATGGGAAGAAAGAGGGGTTCCGCATCTAGGACAATAAGGTACAATCTTAAAGCCCTTATATAATAAGCCCTTATCCCAGATCTGCTTCAGCGCCCACCATTCGGACTCAATGAAATCATCATGGTAGGTAACATAGGGATCATCCATATCGGCCCAAAAGCCTACCGTGCCGGAGAAATCTTCCCACATGCCCTTATATTTCCAAACACTTTCCTTACATTTACTGATAAAGGGATCCAGCCCGTACTCTTCAATCTGTTCCTTGCCATCCAATCCAAGGAGCTTCTCCACCTCCAGCTCCACCGGAAGTCCGTGGGTATCCCATCCTGCCTTACGAGGCACCATATAACCCTTCATGGTGCGGTATCTGGGGATCATATCCTTGATGACACGGGTAAGCACATGACCGATATGGGGCTTGCCGTTTGCGGTAGGAGGTCCGTCATAGAAGGTATAGGTAGGACCTTCCTTACGGTTTTCCATACTTTTCTTAAAAATATCATTGTCACGCCAGAATTTTTCAACTTCCTTTTCGCGATCCACGAAATTCAGATCTGTAGATACTTTTTGATACATGATTTTCTTCCTTTCTTATAAAATAGTAAAGCCCCGTCCGTAAAAAGGACGGGGCAAAAAGTTACCGCGTTATACCACCTGTTTACATCATACGCACCGATACGTCTCATATATGCCGATATCGGTTTAATATGGCTTCCCATAACGGAGGAACTCCGGCAAAACCTACTCAATGCTTTTCAGTCCGCAGCTCGGAAGTGATATTCGCTGTTTCTTCTACTTATACCGGTTCACACCCTTCCCGGCTCTCTGAAATGTTCGAAAAATAGCTACTGTCTTCGTCATTGCCTTTCTATAAATTAAAAAATATACCATAAAAGAGCCGTTTGTCAAGAGGTACTCATAAGCTTCTTTTTATTATTAACATGACTATTTCTTCTGATTACCACAACACACAAAATACTTAAAGCCATCCATTCAACAGTTGTGCGCATTCCTAAATATGCAAGAATTTGTCCAAATAACTGTGTTGGAAAGAAATATATCAAATAATCGGTTACCGGATTCAATATCCATGCATTGTTGTCAAAAAAGAGCCTGTGAAAACCATTCACAAATAAAAGCATATTTTGAGAAGCTATAAAACCGACTAAGCCTCCCACTGCAAGAGTTCCCAACTCACTCCATAAAAAAGCTTTAAAGAGCACAAGAATATCTTTTTTATATATAAGATATACGATCAAAATAATCCCTATAATCAACATTACTATTACGGCCACACGTATATCACTTATGATACAAAAGACATCTTCCAAATGCTCCAATTCTCTCTCATTGAAGAACTCAGTAGTTTCACCTTTCATTTCTAACAACAAATTTGTATCGGAAGTTCCCGTTTTTACACAGGAGAACATGTAATCAAGAATCGATCTCAAATTTTCATTTGAGATTCCCAGCAATTCAGATATACTATACCCACTTTTCTCATAAAGCCTCAGAAAAAAGTCAGTACGCATAATCTCTACATACATAATCTCAAACAGTAAAAGAAACTGCACCGACCATGCAATTACAATGCCCAACGAATAGTGAAATATCTTTTTAACCATATCAACTAATCTTCAAACGGAGAACCACACTGAACACAGAATTTCCCATCTTCAGGTCTGGGCGCTCCACATTTTTCGCAAAAACCTGCAACGTTTTTTTCTTCCTCAACGATTTTCTCTGCTTCTGTGGGAAAAACCTTTTCGACAGGCTTTTCCTTCTTCCTGATAATTCCGGATTTTAAAACCGCCGCAATCAAGAACACTACACCCAAGATAACAAGTATCCAAAATAGAAGCGCAATTGGATCGATCTTGGTTCCCACATACTCTACATATATATTTTCAGAGTTTTGTGTTAACTTTAAGCTATTCCCTTCCAAAACGGCATTATCAGTATTGCTATATTGCATATCGGGTGCAAAACCAACCTTAAGATTATATTCAATCGTAAAATCATCTGATACTTCGCCTGTTAGCCCTGCATAGTCAATTGACGTATGATACACTTCCTGCTTTTTCACTCTCCAAAATTCTTTGTCGGCTCCATATCCAAAAGTGGGAGCATCACCTAACAATTGACTGGTTCCCTCTGTCATCCCCTGAACATCACCATTTTGTTTAATCTCAATCTGGCACTTGTTTTCATTCGTAGTTTCAATATTAATGGAGATATCATAGCTTGGCTCTTTTTCCTCCACTTCCTCAACCGTCTCCTCTGTTTCCGCCACAATGCTCTCATCAACTTCTGAAGCCTCTTCATTTACCGGCACGGCTGCTTCCGCCAAAACAATTCCGGCCTTCTCGCACAGCATTGCTTCCATTGCAGAAATTTCCTCCTCAGTGGGAAGCTTTTCCAACACAAGCACACTCTTTTGCGTCCATTTATCAGTAATTGTATTTCTTTTCACATCTACTTGAATACTTTCTGTATTAAAATGCTTTCGCAGATAAAGAACTGTTATCTTTTCCAGGCCGGAGCTGTTTCCAATCATACTATATCCGGGATAATCATCGGCTTCATATAAATTACTGTCGGAACCTGCCATAACCTGAAAATCCGTCGGCCATTTTACATAGCTTGTGAAGTAAGGACTTTTTACATCACCTACTACATACTGTGATAAATCAACTTTTTCGGAAAGACATTCCTGAAATGTAAACGGAGAGTCTGCTCCATCCTGATTCTCTACTGCAAAATTGACATTTTCATCACCAAATACAGCAGCAGCAAATGCCATTAAGCCCTTTGCATCCAAACCTGTCTGCTGTAGCGTAAATATTGTTACACCCTCCTGTTCGGATTTAGAATATGTAATTCCTTTTCCCTCCTTAGAGGTAAAGAACTCATCAATTTCAGTCTCCTTGCCAAGCATACTATTGTTATTTATTTTGAAATCAACTTTTCTTGAATAAGAGTCAAAATCATTAATATCTGTAAACATATCAACATTATCAATGCTAACATATTCAATTTCATCAATGTAAATAGGTGAATATGCATTTCTTTCCTCACCCTCATAATTTACAATTGTAGATCCATTTGTAAAAATCATTGATGCATTACTATCCGATACAAGCCCCTGCTCTATCAATCCGCCAGCCAGCCATTCCAGCAAATCCTGAGAAGAAAAATCCTCTGAAATATAAACACCGCTCGCCCATACGGAATCCGGTGTTGTCATTTCTATAGCATGTGTTTCTGAAGTAATCTGACTGATTTTGGAGCTGTAATCCACAGGATCGCTGAACGAAATGGTAAAAATGTATTCATAGCAATCATCCGAAGCATTGTATTCCCATTCCATTTCAGAAGGACAGTTGGCATCTACAAAATTGTAAAGATCCTCTTCCGTCCCATTAAAATACTGTGAAAAAACCTCCTCATTAATTGCTATCTGCATAACTCTTTCACCAGATAAATCAGAGTTGACATATAACACTGTATTAATTGTAGAACCGGCACTACATCCTGTTAAAATAAACAGAAACAACGCCACGATCAATATAACCAATAATTTTTTCTTTTTCATTTGTATATATCCTCTAATAATTCATATATTGTTTTCCATCCACAATTGAAATTATTTCCTGTGAACCGGATATCTGCTGACAATAACCGTCCCTGTTAACTAACAAATACATTGCTACAGTAAGACTCCCATCTTCATTTTCTGTCACATCACCCGAGATAATATGTAATTTATTGCCTGCATTAAGACCATATTCCTCTAAGGAATTCATTACCTGAAAATCAAAAACTGCTTCTTCCCTGTCTTCCTCTAAAAAACATTCCCCGAATTTTTCAGAATCCTGCTTTTGTAAGGCCTTTTCCATATTTTGAAAAACTTTTATCGGTTTATTCCACACAGACATGCCCACCGCAATTACAAGCGCCAACAACAGGCTAACACTGCCAAGAATAAATGTCTTCTGTTTTAATAACACTTTCATATGTGCCTCCTATCAGTAGAGCATTTCTTCCAACAAGGAAGTGATGCCTTTTCCTGAAACCAGACTCTTAATACTGGACGGAACATAGCTTGTTGCAACACCCTTTGCAAACAAAGCAAAAAATAGGAGAAACAGTACAATAATAATAAAATTCAAATAAATCGCTTTGTTTGTGCTGATCCCATCTACTCTGTCCAATACATGTACCAAATAGAAAATTGCAAAAATAAAACCAAAATAAAATGTCACAATACCTGCTGCAGGATTTAAAGCCACAAGAATATAACTAAAAATAATAAACGGAAAAACTGCAACAGCCTTCACAGACGAAACAGCTAACGCATTTGAAAACTGAAATTTACCTTTTACTATTTTCACTCCTGCAAGATACAGTGCGGCGAGCACTATAGAAACAATTGCCGAATAAAGAAATGTCAAAATAAAAGCCATCAGTCCAGAAAATTTATACGCCTCTGTGAAACCACCGCCCAGACCAATCAGTTTATTTATTTTACCTACCACAAATACTGCAAATAGTGCTGACAAAACAGCTTGCAGCGCCAATATAATACCGGAATTTAACACAGATCCATTTTGAACATAATCTGGAATTGCCTGTGACGGATTTGTGTAAATGCCCTTCACAATACTCCATATATCCCTTACAATCAACTTTGCTTTTTGTCCTGCTTCTGCTGCCTGCTCGCTGTTAAATGTCGGTGCAGCAGACGGCTTGGGTACAACCGCTGCCTGTTCTGTATCTGACGGAAGCGGTGCAGTCTGGGGGGCATCCTTTGCTTGAGAAACACAATTGCATACTTCACCTTCCTCCAATTTTCTACCACAGTACTTACAAAATGCCATAACTAATTTCCTCCTCATAAGTAACTTATCAATGTTTGAATAAATACGGATTTAATTATACCCTTAAGTTTAGCAATGTCAATAATCGACATAATTTGAGTTCCCTATTCAAACGATATTTACTTAAATCTGCCTTTTTATCCTGCAAGAACCAATCCCTCCCTGTTTACATTATTATAATATGGAAGTGTATCTAACCAATAATAAAAATGCTCCACATTTATTATATTAATACTAATCAAAACACCATCATTCAGCATATACTCATATGCCAAGTCATAAATATCATTTTCTATTTTCTTTATCTCATCATCCTGCCAGGTTGTCAAAAACATAATATCCATATCAGAATTCCCATTAAAATCACCGCGGGCATATGATCCATACAATATTGCTTTTACTAATGATTTTCCAAAAATCTTCTTGGACTTTCCAATAAAAGAATTCAATAATAACATCTTATCATTGCACATATGAGCTCACCTCCTTAAAACTTATTTACATCCATTCGTATTTTTAGTTTTTCTTAATTTTGCTGTCTTTAATTAATATGATATACTGATAATATTTGTTTGTCCATTATACGCTATGCAATTTGTCAAGGGTTAGTTCCCCAAAAAATCCAGCACACCCCGGATTGTCTTTTCGGAAAGATTTGCTGTTGCCGCCTCAGATACCTCCTGCTGGTATCTTTGAAAATAATAAGATTCATCATAAGAATATTCCTCATATTCTCCCTGATATACTCTTACCTCCGAATAACTTGTTTCTTTCTCAAAACCGGATGAAACGGAATAATTGATAATCATAATAATATCTGTAATGCCATCCTGATTATAATCCGCAAAGCCTATCCCTTCTATTTCGTTAAATTGATCCTTCTCTCTGATATTATCGAAAAATGGTCCCCAAAGCCTGGTAACCTCCCAGCCATCCTTTATAATGGAAAAAGAAACATCTGCAAAAGGTACATTTTCCCGGTCCGGGACGTAAGCAGCAAAGGTAACATCCCCTAAAGGCTCCAGAACAACATCAAAGCTCTGTTCCTCAATAACCCCAAGCTCCCACATCAGACGATTGGATTTGAAACGATATTCCTCCCCATATTTTTCCAACACCAGTTCATATTTCATTTTATGATATCCGTCAGTACTATCGGTGTATTCACGGGGGCTGCACTGTAATACAAACACATTTTCATCCACAGTATACCCTTCTATGCAGGATATCTCCCTGTAATTTGTATCACCATGCTCACTATAGTAGGCATCATATTCCGGAAGATACTTCCATCCCAGCGTAGTGTTCATCTGCTCATAGGTTAATCCCGTCTTTTCCATCAGAAAATCATTTATGGAAGCGGCAGTTATTTTCTCAAAATCAGTGTAAATTTCCTCTTGTCCAACTGCATCTAAATAGTCCTGCTTCTCTTCCTCTGAAATTTCATATGTGGAAATTCCCGCTCCCGAATAAAACACCTCATTTAAGTTCACATCCGCAGGCGCATCATACACAGACAATAAGAAACCGTAGTTGTCAATTCTGCTTAAATATTCCCCAAACGCTTGCAGCTCTTCGGCAGTAAGCTCTCTGCCTTCCCGGTTCTCACTCTTTACAATATCTGCTTTCACTGCCGGTACCAGCTCTATCTCTTCCTGCAGATCTTCCTCCTCTTGAAGCTCTTCTTTCTCCGCCTCATCTTTTATTTCGTCTGCATTCTGCTGATCCTGTACAATTTCTTCCTGCACATTTTCCTCAGACGCTTCCCCGCCTGTTTGTGCGCAGGCACATAATATACCGCACAGACCAAACAATGCTGCTAAAATCAATTTATTTTTATGCATTCCCTTCATCTCCCGCATCATAATATTCTGAAAATATTATAACATCCCCGGATATGCATGTAATAACAATTTCTTATTTTTTCATAGGCTTGATGAAATGCAGGATGCCAGCATCCAAAAACCTTAATTTCCCGAGCTTTTATAAAATTTCAGGCTGTATTTCCAAAATCCATATGCCAGCATATACATGGTAATTCCAATAATTGGCGTAATATACATATAAACCGCCGGATACTGCGCCATATCCGGTTTCCGAAGCAGAAACTGCGCCGGAAAATAATTCACAAACGCAAATGGAACTACATAGATCATAACAATTTGAATTGCCTTATGGAAAATACTGATCGGATATCCTGCAAACTTCCTCATGTTCCAGTAAAACAGTTCCTTTAAGCTGTTTGTCTCCAGAAGATAAATGTTTAAGGCTGCAAGCAGCAGAAAAATTGCTCCCTGTATCAACACTCCGCCTATTACTGTAAATACATAATATAAAATATTCACCGGGTTCCATTCAATCCCTACCCGATTAGCAGTAATGACAAACAGTACAATTCCCAGTCCCCCTTGTCCCACCGCCGCAAACCAATCAGCGTTAGTGAATATAACCTGAAAAAGCAGCCCTCTCGGACGTAATATAAACCGATCAAAGCCGCCATCACGAACCGTTTTTCCAAAATCCCTAAGTCCTGTAAAAAAGATAATCATAATGCCATAGGTCAAAAATACAAGACTGAACAGAAACAGCAGTTCATAAATATTCCATCCACCCATGGTTCCGAACTTAAGCAGGGTTAAATAAATCACAATAATTCCTGTAGCTTCCCGCAGAAAAACCGTCAGGGAACTAAGCAGAGCGTTCGATCTGTATTGAAACCATGCCTTCATAATCGTTTTCGTATAAACCAGCATCACATGTAAAGTATCGTTTTTCATTGCTCCCTCCATTTATTCAGCTTTTCATCCCCCCTGTACCACAAGCTTTTTCTGTCCTCTTTTCCAGAAAACACTGCCCCAAAAGTAAATCAGCAAAATCCAAAAAAGCTGCACTCCGCACCGCCTCCAAACCTCCTGATAGGAAAGCTGCCCCAAATAAATCTGCACAGGTGTAAAATAGATATAGGGAAAGGGCGTCAGCTTTAAAACCTCATAAATCCATTCCGGCATAAACCATAAAGGAATCATTGCTCCTGAAAGCACATTGATGAAAACATTCTTAAGGGTAGCCAAACTCCATATATTAAAAGTCCAGAAAGCAGCAGCCTGCACCATAAAACTGATCCCCCACAAAACACCGTAGCCCAGTGCTGCACTCAGAAGAAACAGTAGAAGCATTGCCATGCTTTCAGGCGGATGAATGCCTATTACCACAACCGATATCACAAGTGCCGGAAGGAAATGAAAAACAACGTTAAATGCTGCATTGCCCAGATTTTCCGCAAGCATTCTGCCCCTGAAGCTGACTGGTCTTAAAAATTCATTTGCAATGCTCCCGTCCCATACCTTAGACGGAAGAAAGTAATCATCTACATAAAAAACCGCTTTTAATCCCATGGAAAGAATAAAGCTGGTGGCTACCATTGTCATAGTAATCCCGTCCACCTCGCTTCTGCCGGCATAGAGTGCCGTATAAATTCCCCAAAAAATAAAAATTTGCAGGCAGGTATTCAAAATACTCATAAAATGATCAAACCGGTATGCACTTCGTCCCAAAAAGCTTTTCTTGGCAAAAGCAAAATATGGTGTAATAAACATGTCAGGATGCCTCCCCATTATAGATTTTCCGGATAATGCCTTCTATTTCCGGCTCGGAAATATTAATATCCCTCACATCATAATTAGTCAGAAGATGGTTCATCAGCTCGCCTATTTGTACCTCCTTATTCTCAAATACAAAACGCTTTTTTCTTCCATCCAAAATATCCAGCTCTCTGATTTCAACCCTGTCAATGGGCTTTATCTCACATCCTGAGCCAAACTCCACATCCAATTGACGTGTTGTTCCATACTGTTTACGGATGCCAAAAAGAGAACCGTCATAAACCTTATTTCCCTCATCAATAATAATCAGTCGCTTACAGGTCTTTTCAATGTCCTGCATATCGTGAGTGGTAAAGATCATGGTAACGCCATCCTGTTCATTCAGCTCCCTGATAAAGTTCCTTATGCTTTCCTTTCCCACCACATCCACACCAATGGTGGGTTCATCAAAAAACACGATCTTAGGGGAATGTAAAAGCGCCGCCACAATATCCGCCCTCATGCGCTGTCCTAAGGATAGCTGCCTTACCGGCTGATTTAAAAAGCTACCCATATCCAGCATATCCGTAAATCTTTCCAAATTTTCCCGGTATCTGTCATCCGGCACCCTGTAAATGGCCTTTAAAAGCTCGAAGCTGTCAATTACCGGCAAATCCCACTGCAGCTGTGATTTCTGACCAAACACCACACCAATGCTTCCCACATATTCTTTTCTTTGTTTATACGGAATATATCCTCCAACCCTTATATCACCCTTATCCGGATAAAGAATGCCGGAAAGCATTTTGATCGTGGTTGACTTACCGGCCCCATTGGGTCCGATAAATCCTACCATTTCTCCCCTGTCAATGGTAAAGCTGATATCCTTCACCGCCTGTCTTTTTTCATATTTAGGTGCCACAAGGTTTGCGACCATTCCGCTGACACCTGATGCCCGCTTATTCACCTTAAATGTCTTGCTGACATTTTTCACATCAATAAAGCTGCTCATTTCCATTCCCCTCTCTTTGCATATCTGTCATAACTGTTCCTCTTCCTTCTCCGTCTTCAGACGAATAATAATATCCTCCAGATCCGGCTTTCGAACCTTCACTTCCATTACTGTCGTCTGCCCCATAATCAGCTTTAGTATCTCCGCTGCCGTCACATAATTGGAATTGTATTCCAGACCAAGCCGGTTTCCATCCACCCAATACCTGACAACGGGCAGATCCTCCAAATCGGGAATCCCACCCTCCAGCACCAGCCGCATTCTGTCAATGGGTGCAAATTTTTTCCTAAGCTGCTGCTCTTTACCATAATAAAGAAGCTTTCCCTGATCAAGCAGGGCGATCCTGCCGCATACCCTTGAAACCTCTGCCATATTATGGGAGGTGAGAAGCACGGTAAGGCCTTCCCTCTTACGTTCTTCCAGCAGCTCATAAAAAGCCTGTTTTGCATTTTCGTCCAACCCATCTGTTGGCTCGTCCAAAAAAAGCAGCTTAGGGCGTCTAATCAGTGCCCCGCCGATTTCGGCTCTCCGCCTTTGTCCCACGGACAAATTCCTCACTGCCTGATCTTCAAAAGCTGCAAAACCAAGCCTTTTGGCCAACTCCTTATAATCAGCCTGAAATTGATTCTTGTCTATTCCGTATATCCTTTGCAATATCCTAAAGTTGCCGGCAACCGTATCCTCCGCTTGCAGAGCGGGAATATCTGTAAACAATACACTCATGTTTTTACTCAGCCGTTTTCGCTCCTGTACCGGTTTTAATCCCATAGTGTATACGGTGCCGCTCTCCGGTGCCAGCAGCCCGCATGCCAGCTTCATAAAGGTGGTCTTACCTGCTCCGGAAGCTCCGATCAGACCTACCGTTTCCCCCACCGGCACATGAATGCTTAGATCGGAAAGAATAAATTTACTTACATTTTCAAAGCTGATCATCTACATAACCTCCACATAAAAATATCCCCTGTAAAATCCATTTACAAGGGATTGGGATAAACAACAGCTATTTAGGGATAAACACACAGACACAGAAAAAATCATCCTCCTCATAAAAATCACACAAGCCCTGGTATTTTTCTGTCAGCTCCCTGATCTGCCGAATTCCCATTCCATGTACTTCGCTTTCCGTCTTGGTTGAAAGGAGCTTAGGATTTTTTTGTAAAACTGATTTCCCGATTTTATTTTTCACGCAGACCGCTTCATACCCACGTTTTTGAAAAACGCTTACCAGTATTTCCGGCCTGATACCTGCCTCCTTTTCCGATGCTTCGATTGCATTGTCAAGCATATTGGCAAACATTGCGGAAAAGTCCATGCTTTTCATTTTTTCGAAGGACAGGTTTTCAATTTCTGCCTTAACCAAAATTCCTTTCCTCCGTGCAGTCTCAAACTTTTCATTTACAATATGATTGAGCAGGGAATTCCCTGTTTCAATGTAGCTGTGCACTGCATTCAGCTTATCCAGAATCTCCGAGGTATACTCCTTTGCCGCCTCATAATCCTTTCCGTTCATGTATGAGCCGATTACCATAAGATGATTTTTCATATCATGCTTTAGCTTCCGGATACTTTGATGCAGAGCATGTATTTCGGCGTCCTGTGCACGCACATGCTCTGTTTCATCCTTAAGCATTGCAAATTCATATTCAAGCTCCGACTTCTCCCCCCAAAGCTTTCTGTACTTTTCTTCCAGCGCATCATATTCCCTTTTCAGATCGTTGTACCTTTTCATTTCCGCATATACCTCACAAGCTGCCGCTTCGCCTCTTCCCCATAGCTTCTCCCAATGGGGATTTTTTCTCCCGTTACCAGCTGTGCTTCCTCCGTTCCCAAAACCTTCACTGCCTGCTGGTTCACCAGAAACCCCCGGTGAAAACGGATAAACCCTTTTTCGGAAAGTGTCTTCTCAACTGCTGCTATGGTATTCCTGATGCGGTAAACCTGATCTGCTGTATACAAATTCAGATAATTTCCCTGACTTTCAAAGTAGAGCATTTCCGAAATTTTCAGCCGAATATCTTCACAGCCGCTTTTAAAAGTGAAATATATTTCTCTTTGAGACAGCTCCCTCCTGCAATCCTTCAGTGTTCTTTCAATCTCTTCATCTATATAACCTTTTCGAACAAACCCAAAGGGATGAAAGGTCAGGCTGTCATAAACCAATTCATCATGGCTTGTCACAAATACTAACAATGGTTTCACTGTAAACAAATCAAGCTGCCTTGCTATATCAAGTCCGCTTACCTTTGGCATATCAATATCAAGAAGAAGCAAATCACACCCTGACAGCTTTAGCCCCTCTAACAGCGCCCGGCTGTCTGAAAACTCTTCTATTGTACAACCTGGCAAAATTACTTTTACCTTTTCGGAAATACTTTTTAGCATCTGCAGTTCATCATCACAAATATATATCTTCATTTTTTATTCCACCCTATAAAGTTCCTGTTTATCTCTAAAAAAATATTAACACAAATTAGTCCGCTGGGTGTAAAATATTTACTGGAAGGCAGATACTATTTTTACTCTGTTTTTAGAAAGGTGTAAATTTATGGAAGACAAACAAGAAGTCCACACTTACCTTGAAACCGATGGCGACTTCCGAATGCGGGAACTGGATCGAAGCGATCTGGAACAATTCAATGCCCTTTTGCAGTATGCATTTCAGGTAACAAGCTACGATCTGTTTCAAACCGGCTGGCAGCAGGAGGAAATCAAATATGCCAAAAGACCCATTTTGGAAGAGGCATATGTGCTTGGCTGGTTCTATAAGGAAAAGCTGGCATCCATGATTGTGGTCTACTCCATGAAAGTGAATATTCATGATGAAATTATGGATATGGGAGGGATTACCGGCGTTGCCACTTATCCTGAATACACCGGACGAGGACTGATCCACTCCTTAATGAAACATGTCCTTAATTACATGCACGAAAAGGAAATGCCTGTTTCCTTCCTCTATCCCTATTCCATTCCCTTTTATCGAAAGATGGGATGGGAAATCGTTTCAGATAAGCTGACATTTACCGTAAAGGATACGCAGCTTCCCAAAGCCCGCCCTGTGGGCGGCATGGTGGAACGCGTCAGTCTGGACTCTGAGGATTATCACAATGTACACTCTTATTTTGCATTGCAGCGCCATGGATGTCTGATCCGGGATACCTTATCATGGGAAGAGTATTGGCGCTGGGACAATGACGATATGATTGCCGCCGTGTATTATAACAAGGAGCATAAACCTCTGGGATATGTGGTTTATTACATTGCAAACGATATTTTTCACATCAAAGAAATGGTTTATTTAAATATAGAAGCCAACTATGGGCTTTGGAATTATATTACCGCCCACTTTTCCATGATCGATCAGGTTCAGGGCGATAATTATTCAGGCGAGCCTATGGCCTATCTCTTTGAGGACAGCGAGATCACGGAAACCATTTCTCCCTATATCATGGCCAGAATTGTAAATGTAAGAGACTTTTTGGAATATTATCCTTTCCAGATACAGCCTGAGGACTTTAAAATTCATTTTAAGGTTCACGATCAAATGGCTCCCTGGAATGAAGGTGATTATATGGTTTCATGGCATAACGGCGAAGCTTTATGTGAGCAGGTGGAGGATAATCAGTCTATCAATGTGGTTGAGCTTGATGTAAACACCTTAACCACCATGCTGATGGGCTACAAAAGGCCCTCCTATCTTTATGACCACGAAAAAATCAAAACGGAATACTACATGCTCATGTGGCTGGAGCGCCTGATTCCTGTGGAAAAACCATATTTTTCGGATTATTTTTAGCCATTAACCTTTATCTTATATAAAAAGCGAAACAAGATATTCCACCGTCGGCATAATCACCGTGGTATCTACCTTAAAACCGGGCTGGTGAATTAACTGTCCCTTTCCTGTCCCAATTTTCAGATAACACCCCGGAATGTTTTCTTCCAAAAAGGCAAAATCATCACCGCCTAAGGAACTTTCTTCCGGCACAATCTTAAATCCTCTCTCTTTGCCCCTTTGCATGCTGTATTGTGCCATCTCTTTATCATTGTAGGTAGCAGGAGGACCCTGAATCCACTGAATTTCAGCCGTTGCGCCATAGGCCTGTGCAGTGTTTGCTGCAATCTCCTTTATTCTCCTTTCAAAAAGAGCGCGATCTTCGCGGTTCATGGTACGAACCGTTCCCTCAAGCTGAGCTGTTTCCGGAATTACATTCCATGTATTTCCCGCCTGAAGTCTTGTAACACTGATCAGCGTCGGATGAAAAGCGTTGGCATTCCTGGTAACAATTGTCTGAAATGCCAAAATAACAGCAGCTGCTGCCGGAATAGGATCTATACCATCATCGGGATGAGCCCCGTGACAGCCTGCTCCTTTGATCTCTACCGCAAACCGATCCACCGCAGCAGTAACATATCCTTCCCTTATTCCCAAAACGCCTGCTTCATTGGTAGGGTCTGCATGAATTCCCCATATCCTTTCCACATCATCCATAACATCCGTTTTCAATATTTTAAGCGCCCCTAAGGAGGATTCCTCCGCAGGCTGAAAAATAATTTTCACCGTGCCTGCCAGCTGATCTTTTCTCTCATTTAGTAAAATGGCACATCCAATTCCTGCGGTAATATGAAAATCGTGTCCGCAGGCATGCATCCGCCCCTCACAGCAGGAAGCATAGGAAAGCCCCGTCTCTTCCCTGATTGGAAGCGCATCAATATCACAGCGCAGAGCCTGCACCGGCCCCGGCTTGTCTCCTATGATTCTTGCCACCAAACCTGTTTCAAGCTCATATGGCAGGATTTCCACCCCTGCTTTGGTCAATATTTCCTTAATCTTCTCTGTAGTCTCATGCTCCTCATAGGATAATTCAGGGTGCATATGAAACCATTTGAAATACTCCGTTAATTTCTCTTCAAGATCATTCATATGCCATGCCGCCTTTCTGCGTCTGTCATTTCTATCGTCTGCTGTTCGGATCAAGCGCATCTCTAAGCGCATCTCCGATAAAATTAATCGCCATAACCAACACCACGATCAAAAGTCCGGGGGGCAGCCATAACCACGGCTGCTTCGTTAGCACCGTAAGAGACTGGGCACCATTTAACATATTACCGAGACTTGCCGTGGGCGGCTGCACTCCCATACCAAGAAAGCTTAGCGCAGCCTCATCCAACATGGATAATGCCAGCACAGAGGTGGCATAAACCAAAATCGGTGCTACCGTATTCGGCAGTATCTCTGAAAACAAAATGTGTCTAAGAGGCATGCCTGCCACAATATTTCCCTTTACAAAATTGGTCTCCCGAAGGCTTAGCACATTTCCTCTCACCAGTCTGGCTATTCCCGGCCAATCTACAAAACCCAGAATTAAAATAATACTCCACATACCCGGTCTAAAAATGGAAGCGGCTACCAGCACCAGCAAAATATAAGGAAAGGACATAACCATATCCGTAAAACGCATAATGATCATATCTGCCGCCTTGCCAAAATATCCGGCAATCAATCCCAATACCACACCCACTGCCGTAGAAATCAATGTTGCCAAAATTCCCACCAGAAGAGATACCCGCATGGCATATAAAAGCCTGCTGAAAACATCCCGTCCAATCTGATCCGTTCCAAGCCAGAATTCTCTGCCGGGCGCATTGCTGAACCCTCCGACTATTTCATTCGGGTCATAAGGTGCGATCACCGGGGCAAGAAGCGCCGCCGCTCCGAGAATAATCAGTATTATCAGACTAACTGCTGCAAGGCGGTGTCGTCTGAATCTTCGAAACACTGTCTGAAAATAGCTTTCACTTACAATATCCTTTTTATCTAAATTCCTCTGTTTCATAATCCCCTCCTAATTCAGTTGAATGGTGGGATCAACCAACGCATACAAAATATCCGTAATTAAGTTTGCCACCAGAACCACAATCGCAGATAAGAGACATACTCCCATAATCACGGGATAATCTCTGCTACTGATTGCGCTCATGGTCATTAATCCTAATCCCGGCCATGAAAACACCTGCTCCACAATAACAGCGCCTCCGAACAGCACAGGCATTTCCATGCCGATCACAGTTACAATAGGGACAAGCGCATTGCGAAGAGCATGCTTGTTGATTACCAGAAAACGGCCTATTCCTTTCGCCCTAGCGGTACGCAGATAATCCTGCTGCAAAATTTCCAAAACAGCACTCCTGATGTACCTGATATTTCTTCCTGCTATTGACACGGCAAGCACCAAAACCGGCATCACCATATGCTTTGCCACATCCCCAAAGCTTCCCGAGGTGCCCAGTGTGCTCATGCCGCTTGAGGGAAGCCAGCCCAGCTTTACCGTAAAAATAAAAATCAACAGCAATGAAAGAAAGAAGCTGGGAATACTGCTTCCAAAAAAGGAAAAGGTTACTGCCGCATAATCCCCTGCGGAATATTGGTGCACAGCACTGTAAATTCCTGCCGGTATCGCTATTAAAAGCCCTACCAGAAGAGATACGCCCATAAGCAGCAGCGTAGGTCCCAAATGACTTCCGATCATAGCACTCACTGACTGGTAGGATTTCATGGAATATCCCATATTTCCCTGCAGGAGCTGTCCCAGCCACACAAAATACTGAATGTAAAAGGGCTTATCCAAGCCAAGTGCAATGGCTTTCGCCTCCACTGCCGCCTCAGAAACCCTTGGTCCCTGCAGCATTTGAAGGGGACTGCCTGCCAGACACATAATGGCATAATCAATGATGGTAATACCAATCAATACCGGAATTGCAATCAAGATACGTTTAATAATATACTTACCCATTGATTTCCTCCTTATCGGTCCTAACAATGGGACACGCCACGTAATGGCCGCTTCCCACAAAGGTCTCCAAAAGTCCCGGCTCCTTCTGTGAGCAGATTTCTGTAGCATAGGGGCACCTTGGATGGAACCGGCATCCCTCCGGAGGGTTAACGCTGCTGCCAATCTCACCCAAAAGAAGCGGATGCTCTTTATTTCTCTCCTTTGGATCGGGAACAGGCACTGCATTAAGCAGCGCTTTCGTATACGGATGTACAGGATTGGCAAAAATTTCCTTCGCCTGTCCAATCTCCACGATCTTTCCCAGGTACATCACAGCGATCCTGTCACTAACATAATTGACTGCCCCCAGTCCATGCCCCACAAACAGCAAGGTGAGCCCAAGCTCCTTTTGAAGGCTCTTCAATAAATTTAAAATCTGTGCCTGAATGGAAACGTCAAGTGCACTTACCGGTTCATCACATACAATAAATCTCGGATTTAAGGAAAGAGCCTTGGCAATTCCTATTCTCTGTCTCTGACCGCCCGAAAACTCATGAGGATACCTTCCAAGTACGCTCCTTGGAAGTCCTACCATATCCAATATTTTAACAATATCCTTTTCCACCGTTTTCCTGGAAGAAATCTTATGATACAGCATAGGCTGGGAAAGGATTTCAAATATATGTTTTCTGGGATTTAAGGAAGAATAAGGGTCCTGAAACACCATCTGGAGCTGAGTCCTGATCTTATTCATCTCGTCACCCTTAATTAATGACAAATCCTTTCCCTCATAATAAATCTTTCCTTCGGTAGGATGCTCCAACCCTACCAGCTGCCTTCCTATGGTGGACTTGCCGCAGCCCGATTCTCCTACCAGCCCTAAGGTTTCTCCTTCCATAATGGAGAAATTCACTCCGTCCACTGCTTTCACATATCCTGTGGTATGGGTAAGAATACCACCCTTAATGGGATAGTACTTTTTCATACTTTCAACTTTAATAAGAGGAACGCTCACTCCGGTATTCCCCCTTCCTTCATTACAATACATTTTGCCGTATGCCCCTGTCCAAACTCATAATTTTGCTGAGGATTGTCACACTCTTCTCTTCGATAAGGACAGCGCTGTGCAAACCGGCACCCCGCAATATCATCATAGCTTTCCGGCACCATTCCCGGAATGGACACAAGCTGCCTGTCCGCTCCGTCGCGAATAGTGGGAACCGTACCGAGAAGCCCCCTTGTATAGGGATGCTTAGGGGCTGTAAACAGTTCATCAGCCGAAGCCTCCTCTATAATCTGTCCGGCATACATCACAAGCACCCGGTCTGCCATATTTGCAACCACACCGATATCATGGGTAATCAGAATAATGGACATTCCGTTTTCCTGTTGAAGCTCCTTAAGCAGCTTCATAATCTGCGCCTGAATGGTCACATCAAGAGCTGTCGTCGGTTCATCCGCAATAAGGAGTCTGGGATTACAGGAAAGTGCCATGGCAATCATAGCTCTCTGACGCATTCCCCCTGAAAGCGTGTGCGGATACTTTTTCATCATTCCCTCTGCATCCGGCATTCCCACTTTATTAAGCAAGGAAATTGCACGCTCACGAGCCTGCTTTTTGGATAAATGCATATGCGTCATAATACTTTCCACAATCTGATTTCCTACAGTAAAAACAGGATTTAACGACGTAAGAGGATCCTGAAAGATCATGGTAATCTGATCACCGCGGATTTCATCCAATTCCTTTTCCGTCATGGAAAGAAGATTATTTCCGTCAAAAATGACCTCTCCCTCCGACACCTTTCCTCCTCGTCCCAAAAGCCCCATAATGGATAACGAGGTCACGCTTTTTCCGCAGCCCGATTCCCCAACAATACAGACCACCTCTCCTTCATCCACATGAAAGCTGACATGATCCACACTGATATTTTTACCGTAATCTCCTGTAAAGGCAGTTGTAAGCCCCTTTACCTCCAGTAAATGTGACATTGCTTTTCCTCATTTCTACGCAAATACCACAGTACAGCTTTTAACAGCTGCCTGCGGTATCTGATTTAAAATATTATATTTGTTTTACTTATTCCGCCACATCCCAGTTCTGCACATTATTAAAGAAGCCATATGCACTGGGCTCTGCTCCTGTAATACGATTGCTTACCGCCCCCTGGGCACTGATAATGTATGCGGAAAACATAGGAACATCCTCTTGAACCTTCTTATCAACAATAGAATAAAGCTTCGTAATCTCTTCATTATCACTGGCCAGCTGTGTTGCTGCTAAAGCCTCACTGATCTCCTCATTGGCATATCCGGTCCAGCTTCCCTCACCGCTAAGCAGCCAATCCACATCAGGGTATGGATCAATAGGTGCATAGGTATACTGTACTGCCAAAATATCATAATCTGTTGTCCCTGCTATATTCATCAGAGTAGCAAGATCAACGGTCTGAACCTCAACATTAATGCCTACCGCTGCCCACTGCGCTACCAGAACCTGCACGCCGTTCACGAAGGTGTTGTCGCCGGAGTTGGTATAAAAGCGCAGGGTCTGTGATCCATCCCATCCGGCCTCGGCAAGAAGCTCCTTGGCCTTCTCAGGATCATAGGGAATAACCTCAAGGCTCTCGTCAAAGTACGGGCTTGCAGAGGAAATGAAGCCATCCACAACCTCACCATGTCCCTTTAACAGCTCATCTACCAGCTTCTGTCTGTCGATAGCATAAACCAATGCCTGGCGAACCCTTGCATCGGTCACATTGGCTGTCTGGATAAATGCCGATAAATTAGTGATAGGCGCTCCGTAAACAGTCTTTACATTTGTAAGTGCTTCAATACTCTCATAATCCTCCTGAGGGATAGCAGTCATGGTGTGATGTGTAATATCAATTTCACCTGACTGAAGTCCTGACAGAACCTGACTGGCATCTACAATCTTAATGTTCAGCTTGTCGATCTTAGGTGCCCCTTTCCAGTAATCCTTATTTGCCTCATAGGTAATATAATGATCATTGTCGTAGCCCGTCAGGAAAAAGGGACCGCTGATCACGTCAGGCTTATTAAACCAATCCGCTGTAAGAAGTTCCTCCTCACTGAACTGCTCAATAATGTGCTTCGGCATAGTGTGAAGATACCTTGCATAAGTGTTTTCAAAGGTGATCAGACCCATAGGATATTTGGATGTAAACTGAATGGTTTTCTCATCAAGTATCTGGATACCGGAAATGCTCTCAGCACCTTCCTCCACAAAACCATCATCTCCCACACCCTCAAACGCATAAAGCATTAAAGTTGTGTTTGCAACTACAGGACTTGCCAGTCTGCGTACAGTGTACTCTACGTCAGCCGCAGTAACAGGCGTTCCGTCAGACCATGTAGCCTTATCATCAATATGCACAATAAAGTTAATATTATCCTCTGTAGTAATGGAATCTGCCAGCATTCCCTGAAAATTCAGATCACTGTCAAGCTCCATAAGGGGCAGAAACATTAACCCCACAGCATATTTATTAATTTCTGTCTGATCAATAATGAAAGGATTAACGCCACCCAGAGAGTCGGTTACTCCAACATTAACGATCTTTTCGTTCCCTTCATTGCTTTCAGTTCCTTCGGTTTCTTCGTTTCCTTCAGTTTCTGTGCTAACCTCTGTCCCAGTTTCACCGGTGTCAGCATCCTTATCCTCGCTTTTCGAGCTGCAGCCTGCCATTGCAAGCACAAGGGCAGCAGTCAGAGAAAGACTAAGCAAACTTCTGATAAATTTTTTCATTTTTAACCTCCATTTTGAACCAACATCATAAACATTTGAGCAAAGAAAGAGGAACATTTGACCTTCCTATGTTCCCCTTGATTCAAATAGTCAGTTCATTGTACTGTTACATCCTGAAAATGTCAATATTTCTGCCGAGAAAAAAACCAAAATCAGTTATTTGAAAATAGCGGCGTAGATAAATATCTGTCTCCCGAATCAGGCAGAAGAACTACAATATTCTTTCCGGCATTCTCCGGTCTTTTAGCTAAAATGGTAGCTGCCTTTAATGCCGCTCCCGAAGAGATACCTACCAAAATACCTTCACTTACTGCAAATGCCTTTCCTTCCGCAAATGCATCTTCATTCTCTATGGTAATGACCTCATCATAAACCTTCGTATTAAGCACATCCGGAACAAAACCTGCACCAATTCCCTGAATCTTATGTGCACCGGGAGTTCCCTTGGAAAGCACCGGGCTGGTAGCAGGTTCTACCGCTACAACCTTCACATTGGGATTCTGAGATTTTAAATACTCACCAACACCGGTTACGGTACCGCCGGTTCCTACACCTGCAACAAAAATGTCAACCTTTCCGTCTGTCTGATCCCAAATCTCCGGTCCGGTAGTACTCTTATGCGCCGCAGGATTTGCAGGATTAACAAACTGCCCCAAAATCACTGCTCCCGGAATACTCTCTTTAAGCTCCTCGGCCTTAGCTATCGCTCCCTTCATGCCCTTAGCGCCTTCTGTCAGCACCAGTTCTGCACCATAGGCAGCAAGAAGATTTCTGCGCTCAACGCTCATAGTGTCCGGCAGGGTAAGGATTGCTCTGTATCCCTTAGCTGCAGCCACTGCCGCAAGACCGATACCGGTATTTCCTGATGTAGGCTCAATAATTGTTGCGCCGGGCTTTAAAATCCCCTTATTCTCAGCATCCTCTACCATAGCAAGGGCGATACGATCCTTTACCGAGCCGGCAGGATTTAAGTACTCCAGCTTAGCCAAAATCACCGCATCTGTAACACCGGCCTTTGCCGAATAGCGGTTCAGCTTTAATATAGGTGTTCCTCCGATTAATTCAAGTGCACTTTCTTTGATTTTACTCATAATTCTTCCTCCTCATTCTTTTTAATTTGTGATATATTTTAGTTCTTTTTATTTCCCAGTATGTATATAGGAATTGTATGTGTTTATTATAGAACTGACTTCATCAGATGTCAAATACTTTTTTATTTTTTAATTATTTTCATTAGCTTGCATGCTCATGCACCGCATATTCTAATTGCAGTAACGCCTGATCCAGTATGCTCCTTGGACACGCTGCATTGATTCTCTGGAAGCCTTTTCCCGAATCGCCAAACATTGTTCCGCCATCCAGCCATAACCCCGCCTTTTCAATCACCAGATTTTCCAGCTCACCGCTGCTTAGCCCAAGCCCTCGAAAATCCAGCCACACCAGATAGGTGCCCTCCGGGGCCGTCATTTTCACCTCAGGAATATTCTTATGCAGATACTCCTGCAAATAATCAATATTACTTTTTATATACCGGGATACTCCCTGATACCATTCCTTTCCATCCCGATATGCCGCCTCGCATGCTAAAAGTCCCACTCCATTTAACTGACTATACCCGGAGGCAGCCACCTGTTTCTTGAAGCGGTGCCTTAATCCGGCATTGGGAATAAAAATATTGGATACCTGCAGCCCGGCAATATTAAAGGTCTTACTGGGTGCCGTACAGGTAATCGTCATGTCTCTATATTCCTCCTTTAATGCAGCAAACACCTGATGCCTTCCCTGCCACACAAAGTCCTCATGTATCTCATCACTGACCACAATTACCTGATACTTCCTACAGATATCCCCGATTGTCTCAAGCTCCTGTCTGCTCCACACACGGCCTACCGGATTATGCGGATTGCATAAGAAAAACAGCTTCACATTTTCCCTGACAATCTTCTCCTCGAAATCCTGAACATCCATATGATATCTGCCATCCTGACCAAGAATCAGCGTATTATCTACAAGCTTTCTTTTATTATCCAGTATCACCTCTCCAAAGGGATAATAAACCGGCTTTTGGATAAGAACGCCATCTCCTGCATTAGTAAATGCCTTCACCGCCATTGCAAGAGCAAATACCACTCCCGGCGTCTTTACCAGCCACTCCGGACGCACCTCCCAATTATGCCTTTCTTTCATCCATCCGCTTACGGCCTCAAAATAGCTCTCTGCCGCGTCGTTATAACCGTAAATTCCATGTATAGCCTGCTTTGTAACTGCATCCTGAATATAAGAAGAAATTTGAAAATCCATATCCGCAACCCACAAGGGAAGTATATCCTTGGGCATGCCTCTTTTTTCTGCAAAATCATACTTTAAGCAGCTTGTATTTCTCCTGTCGATTACCCTGTCAAAATCAAGATTTCTTTCCGCCATGTTCCTTATTCCTTTCTTGCTGTGTATCTTCGCAGCCTTTTGTTTCGGTTTCGAAATAACCCATGCAATATATCTGAATTATTCAGAATAAAATGCCTGCTCCAGATCCTTAATCAAATCACCGGCATCCTCGATTCCCACCGACATGCGGAGCAATCTGCTTGTAATACCATTTTCCAGCCGCTCTTCCTTTGGTACATCCGCATGAGTCTGAATGGCAGGATAAGTGATTAAAGTTTCCACTCCCCCCAGACTTTCCGCAAATTGGATAAGCTTAACCTTATTTAAAATGGACTTTGCAAGCTCCTCATTTTCAACCTCAAAGCTAAGCATGGAACCAAAGCCCCTGCACTGCTTTTTCATAATATCATACCCGGGATGCTCAGAAAGCCCCGGATAAAGCACCTTCGTCACCTGCTTCTGCTCCTTTAGCCATTTAGCAAGACGGAACGCATTTTCCTGTGCCTTCTCTACCCGAAGGGCCAGCGTCTTAATACCTCTAAGAATCAGCCAGCTGTCAAAGGGTGCCAGACAGGCTCCTGTAGTCTTATAAACAAAACGCAGCCTTTCCTTAAGTTCTTCATCTCTTACCACCGTAAATCCGGCAATAGCATCATTGTGACCATTCAAATATTTGGTACCGCTGTGAATAACAATGTCTGCACCAAGCTCAAGGGGATTTTGAAAATAAGGGGAGAGAAAGGTATTATCCACAATAAGTAAAATCCCCTTATTTCTTGTAATCTCTGCCAGCTTTTGAATATCCGTCACATGCATCATAGGATTGGTAGGTGTCTCAAGAAATACCGCCCTGGTTTTGTCTGTAATATAATCTCTGACATCCTGCCTGCTTAAATCTATTCTGGTAAAGGATATACCATTCTTTACATTAATATTTTTAAATAATCTGATGCTTCCGCCATAAAGGTCCGCTTCTATAATCACATGATCCCCCGGATGAAACAGCTCCATTACCGCACCTATAGCCGCCATTCCACTGGAAAATCCTATGGCATCCGTTCCCTTTTCCAAAGCCGCTACCGTCTTTTCAAGCTGCTCCCTTGTGGGGTTCTGCAGTCTCGAATAGTCATATCCCGTACTTTCACCCACTCCCTTATGTGCGAAGGTAGCCGTCTGATAAATAGGAAAGCTTATTGCTCCAAAGGCTTTCTCAACATTTTCTCTTTCTTTCAGATGAAGACATTTGGTTGCTGCTTGATATTCCATAAAATTTTCTCTCCTTCCATGCCTTAACTGATCTTAAGTATAGCAAGATTACGCAAAATATGTTAATATCAAAAATTTGCCACCGGTAATAGGTTCAGCCTATAGCTACCGGCAGCATTTCAGCCGTAAGATTCCGCCCCGGATACGAGACCGCTTCTTAGCTAGTGGCTATGACAGCTTTCGGGATTTAAGGAAACAAGCCGGCACAAATACCTTTCAGCTGCCCTGGCGGCAAACTCAAAGTCAATCATAGATAAAAGTACGATGAGCCTTAGAAGAAATTTTGTGAAAAATCAAGAAATCCGTTTTAGAAAATGTACACCCCGGTTTCAATGTTTGAAGCGAAGCAAGT